>Ga0222420_100081_pt1 | contig 212501 bp, 216 predicted proteins | sample 3A2ome_FD_182470 | JGI IMG/M metagenome (GOLD analysis project Ga0222420, IMG submission 182470) | Enriched microbial communities from leaf-cutter ant dump, University of Wisconsin, Madison, United States - 3A200A (version 2) | ecosystem: Environmental > Terrestrial > Nest > Insects nest > Nest... | reverse complement strand
GGCGACAACGTGTCGATGACGGTCAAGCTGCTGGCGCCGATCGCCATGGAAGAAGGCCTGCGCTTCGCCATCCGTGAAGGCGGCCGTACCGTCGGCGCCGGCGTCGTCGCCAAAATCATCGCCTAAGGCGCACACCAACCAGCGAAGGCGGCAGGTCCTCTTCCACCGCCTTCGCTTATCGTTCTTTAGGAAACACCATGAAAAACCAGAAGATCCGCATCCGCTTGAAAGCCTTCGACTACAAGCTGATCGATCAGTCCGCGGCCGAAATCGTCGACACCGCCAAGCGCACTGGCGCCGTGGTTCGCGGTCCGGTGCCGTTGCCCACGCGTATCCGTCGCTACGATGTGCTGCGTTCGCCCCACGTGAACAAGTCGTCGCGCGACCAGTTCGAGATCCGCACCCATCAGCGCCTGATGGACATCGTGGATCCTACCGACAAGACCGTGGACGCTCTGATGCGCCTGGATCTGCCGGCCGGCGTCGACGTCGAGATCGCGCTGCAGTAAGTTTGCCGGGCCCAGCCGGGCTCGCACGAAATGGCCGCATCCCCAGGGTGCGGCCATTTTGCTTCGGGCCTAGCAGTTAAGTGCTTGTGCTGCCTGCGAAAACCGTGCTAATATGCGAAGCTTGCCATTTTGTGGCGAGAGCAACCCGTAGGGTAGATGCCTTTACCTTCTACCCGATTAGCCCCGACCAATCGCAGTCGGGAATGGAGAAAACAATGTCGAATTCGACGTCCACGCCCGCCGCGCACCGGCTGGGTCTGGTGGGTCGCAAGGTCGGCATGACCCGCATTTTTACCGAGGAAGGTGAATCCATCCCGGTGACCGTGCTGGACGTGTCGAACAACCGCGTGACCCAGATCAAGTCGCTGGAAGCCGACGGCTACGCCGCGGTCCAGGTGGCTTATGGCACCCGTCGTGCCTCGCGTGTGGCCCAGCCGCAAACCGGCCACTACGCCAAAGCCGGCACCGAAGCCGGCAGCATCCTGAAAGAATTCCGCCTGGATCCGGCCCGTCTGGCCGAATTCACCCCGGGCGCCGTCATTGCCGTGGAATCCGTATTCGAAGCCGGCCAGCAGGTCGACGTTACGGGCACCACCATCGGTAAGGGCTTTGCCGGTACGATCAAGCGTCACCACTTCGGCTCGCAGCGCGCGTCGCACGGTAACTCGCGTTCGCACCGCGTGCCCGGCTCGATCGGCCAGGCGCAAGACCCGGGCCGCATCTTCCCCGGCAAGCGCATGTCCGGCCACCTGGGCGATGTGACCCGTACCGTTCAAAACCTCGACGTCGTTCGTGTCGACGCCGAACGCGGCCTGCTGCTGGTCAAGGGCGCTGTCCCCGGCCACGCTGGCGGCGATGTCGTCGTGCGTCCGGCCATCAAGGCGCCGGCCAAGAAGGGGGCGTAAGCATCATGGATCTCAAGCTCCTGAACGACCAAGGTCAGGCCGCTACGTTCAGCGCGCCCGACACCATCTTCGGTCGCGACTTCAACGAAGCGCTGGTTCACCAAGTCGTGGTGGCCTACCAGGCCAACGCGCGCAGTGGCAACCGCGCCCAGAAAGACCGTGCCGAAGTCAAGCACACCACCAAGAAGCCCTGGCGCCAGAAGGGTACCGGCCGCGCTCGCGCCGGTATGACCTCGTCGCCGCTGTGGCGTGGGGGTGGCCGCACCTTCCCGAATTCGCCTGAAGAGAACTTCAGCCAGAAGGTCAACAAGAAGATGTACCGCGCAGGCATCCGCTCGATCCTGTCGCAGTTGGCCCGCGAAGACCGCATCGCCGTCGTCGACACGTTCGACCTCGAATCGCCCAAGACCAAGCTGGCCGTGGCCAAGCTCAAGAGCCTGGGCCTGGATTCGGTGCTGATCATCACCGACGCCGTCGATGAAAATGTCTACCTCGCCACCCGCAACCTGCCGCATGTTGCCGTGGTCGAGCCCCGTTATGCCGATCCGTTGTCGCTGATCCACTACAAGAAAGTGCTGATCACCAAGCCGGCCATCGCTCAACTCGAGGAGATGCTGGGATGAACGCCGAACGCTTGATGCAAGTCATTCTGGCTCCGGTGGTGACCGAAAAGGCCACCTTCGTCGCCGAAAAGAATCAGCAAATCGCTTTCCGTGTCGTGGCTGATGCTACCAAGCCGGAAATCAAGGCTGCCGTCGAACTGCTGTTCAAAGTGCAGGTCGAGTCCGTGCAGGTCCTCAACCGTAAGGGCAAAGTCAAGCGCTTTGGCCGCTTCGTGGGTCGCCGCCGCAGCGAGCGCAAGGCCTACGTCGCGCTCAAGGAAGGCCAGGAAATCGACTTTGCGGAGGTGAAGTAAATGGCCCTCGTCAAAGTAAAACCGACCTCGGCTGGCCGCCGTGGCATGGTGAAGGTTGTCAGCCCGAACCTGCACAAAGGCGCCCCGCACGCTGCCCTGCTCGAAAAGAAAACCCGTGGTTCGGGCCGTAACAACAACGGCCACATCACGATCCGTCACCGTGGCGGTGGTCACAAGCAGCACTACCGCGTCGTTGATTTCCGTCGCAACAAAGACGGCATCCCGGCCAAGGTGGAACGCCTCGAGTACGACCCCAACCGTACGGCGCACATCGCTCTGCTGTGCTACGCCGACGGCGAGCGTCGCTACATCATCGCTCCGCGCGGCCTGGAAGTGGGCGCCACGCTGGTCTCGGGCATCGAAGCCCCGATCCGCGCCGGCAACACGCTGCCTATCCGCAACATCCCGGTGGGTACCACGATCCACTGCATCGAAATGATCCCCGGCAAGGGCGCCCAGATGGCGCGTTCGGCTGGCGCGTCGGCGGTGCTGCTGGCTCGCGAAGGCACTTACGCTCAAGTGCGTCTGCGTTCGGGCGAAGTCCGTCGCGTCCACATCGAGTGCCGTGCCACCATCGGTGAAGTCGGTAACGAAGAACACAGCCTGCGCCAGATCGGCAAGGCCGGTGCAATGCGTTGGCGCGGTGTCCGCCCGACGGTTCGTGGCGTGGCCATGAACCCGGTCGATCACCCGCACGGCGGCGGCGAAGGCCGCACCGGCGAAGCACGCGAACCGGTCAGCCCGTGGGGCACGCCCTCGAAGGGTTTCAAGACCCGTCGCAACAAGCGGACGAACAACATGATCGTCCAACGGCGCAAGCGCAAGTAAGAGGCGAACACTATGTCACGTTCGATCAAGAAAGGCCCGTTTGTCGACGCCCACCTCATCAAGAAGGTGGACACGGCCGTCGCGGGCAAAGACAAGAAGCCGATCAAGACCTGGTCGCGCCGTTCCACGATCCTGCCCGAGTTCATCGGCCTCACGATCGCTGTGCACAACGGCCGCCAGCACGTTCCCGTGTACATCAACGAGAACATGGTCGGTCACAAGCTCGGCGAGTTCGCGCTGACCCGTACGTTCAAGGGCCACGCCGCGGACAAGAAGGCGAAGAGGTAAGCGATGGAAACTACTGCCATTATCCGTGGGGTTCACATCTCGGCCCAGAAAACCCGTCTGGTTGCGGACCTGATCCGCGGCAAGTCGGTTGCTCAGGCGCTGAACATCCTCACCTTTTCCCCCAAGAAGGCTGCCGGCATCCTGAAGAAGGCTGTCGAGTCCGCCATCGCCAATGCCGAACACAACGACGGCGCCGACATCGACGAGCTGAAGATCACCACGATCTTCGTCGACAAGGCGCAATCGATGAAGCGTTTCTCGGCTCGCGCCAAGGGCCGCGGTAACCGCATCGAGAAGCAGACCTGCCACATCACGGTCAAGGTCGGAGCCTAAGGAGTCACGATGGGTCAGAAAATTCACCCCACTGGGTTCCGTCTCGCGGTCACCCGTAATTGGTCCTCGCGCTGGTTCGCCGATGACAAAGCTTTCGGCAGCATGCTGGCCGAAGACATCCGCGTTCGCGAGTACCTGAAGAAGAAACTCAAGAGCGCCTCGGTTGGCCGAGTCATCATCGAGCGTCCCGCCAAGAACGCCCGCATCACCGTCTACTCGGCTCGTCCGGGCGTGGTGATCGGCAAGCGCGGCGAAGACATCGAAAGCCTGAAGGCCGACCTGCAGCGCCTGATGGGCGTGCCCGTGCACGTCAACATCGAGGAAATCCGCAAGCCGGAAACCGACGCTCAACTGATTGCCGATTCGATCTCCCAGCAGCTCGAAAAGCGCATCATGTTCCGCCGCGCCATGAAGCGCGCCATGCAGAACGCGATGCGCCTGGGCGCCCAGGGCATCAAGATCATGAGCTCGGGCCGCCTGAACGGTATCGAAATCGCACGCACCGAGTGGTATCGCGAAGGTCGTGTGCCGCTTCACACGCTGAAAGCCAATATCGACTACGGCACCTCCGAGGCCCACACCACCTATGGTGTGATCGGCATCAAGGTCTGGGTCTACAAGGGCGACATGCTGGCCAACGGCGAACTGCCGCCCGAAGCCGCTACCCCGCGTGAAGAAGAGCGCCGTCCGCGTCGCGCGCCGCGTGGCGACCGCCCTGATGGCGGCCGTCCCGGTCGTCCGGGTGGCCGTGGCCGTGGTCCCCGCAAGGCGGACGCAGCTCCGGCGCCTGAAGGAGAATAACCATGCTGCAACCCTCTCGCAGAAAATATCGCAAAGAGCAAAAGGGCCGCAACACCGGTCTGGCCACGCGCGGCACGCATGTGTCGTTCGGCGAATTCGGCCTGAAGGCCACCGGCCGTGGCCGCCTGACCGCTCGCCAGATCGAGGCGGCGCGTCGTGCCATCAACCGTCACATCAAGCGTGGCGGCCGTATCTGGATTCGCATTTTCCCGGATAAGCCGATCTCGCAGAAGCCTGCCGAAGTCCGGATGGGTAACGGTAAGGGCAACCCGGAATACTGGGTCGCCGAAATCCAACCCGGCAAGGTGCTTTACGAAATGGAAGGCGTCAGCGAAGAGCTCGCGCGCGAGGCGTTCCGCCTGGCTGCCGCCAAGCTGCCGATCTCGACCACGTTCGTCGCGCGTCATATCGGTGCTTAAGGAGTACACAATGAAAGCCAGCGAACTCCGTTCGAAAGACGCCGCCGAGCTCGGCCAAGAGCTCGAGAGCCTGCTGAAGGCACAATTCGGTCTGCGTATGCAGAAGGCCACGCAGCAGCTTGCCAACACCAGCCAGCTGCGTAACGTGCGCCGCGACATCGCGCGCGTGCGTACCTTGCTGACCGAGAAGGCAGGGAAATAATCATGAGCGAAACTCAAAACACCCAAACCAAGCGCCAGCGTACGCTGGTCGGCAAGGTCGTCAGCAACAAGATGGACAAGACTGTCGTCGTTCTGGTCGAACGTCGCGTCAAGCACCCCATCTACGGCAAGATCGTCATGCGTTCGGCGAAGTACAAGGCGCACGACGAGTCGAACCAGTACAACGAAGGCGACACTGTCGAAATCGCGGAAGGCCGTCCCATCTCGCGTTCCAAGTCCTGGAACGTGGTGCGTCTGGTCGAAGCGGTGCGCATCATCTAAATGATGCAAGCAGGGCGGCCCGCCGCCCTGTCGTGAAAACGGCAAGGATTATTCCTTGCCGTTTTTTTTTGCCTGCCGCGATTGTCAGGCCGCCTGGCTGTGAGGGTGCCAGGCTTCGTGGTGTACAGCTGGCCTGTTTGACCATCGGTGTCTGACACCTTCGGAGTCAGACACCTGAGCTAGGCCAAAGCGGTGGCGCAGCGCCTCCGGGGTCAGACATGGGTGATGAACTTGGTAACCAGATAGCCGTCGAAGGTTTCCAGGCCGCCTTCGCTGCCAATGCCGCTGTCCTTGATGCCGCCGAACGGGGTTTCGGCCAGGGCGCTGCCGAAGTGGTTGATGTTCACCATGCCCGCCTCCAGCCCGTTGCTGACCTTGGTGGCCGTCTGCAGCGAGTTGGTGAACACGTATGACGACAAACCGAACGGCAGGCTGTTGGCCCGGCGCAGTACTTCGTCGGTATCTTTGAAGCGCACTACCGGAGCCACTGGGCCGAACGGTTCTTCGGTCATCAGCATGGAATCGTCGGGAAGGTCGGTGACCACCGTGGGCGAAAAGAAAAAGCCCTTGCGATCAAGCGGTTCGCCGCCCAGGGCGATCTTGCCGCCGTGCTTCTTGGCATCTTCCACGAACTTGGTCATGGTGGGAACGCGGCGCTCATGCGCCAGCGGGCCCATTTGCGTGCCTTCTTCCAGGCCGTCGCCAACCTTGATGCCCTTGAGCACTTCGGTAAAGCGAGCCAGGAACTGCTCGTACGCGCCTTCTTGCACGTAGAACCGGGTCGGCGACACGCACACCTGGCCGGCATTGCGGATCTTGAACTTGGCCAGCATTTCGGCGGCGCGGTTCACGTCGGCGTCGTCGAATACCAACACCGGCGAATGACCGCCCAGTTCCATGGTGACGCGTTTCATGTGCGCCCCGGCAAGTGCTGCCAGTTGCTTGCCCACCGGCACCGAGCCGGTGAACGACACTTTGCGCACGATGGGCGACCGAATGAGGTAGTCGGAAATCTTGGCGGGCTCGCCCCAGACGATATTCAGGCAGCCCTTGGGCAGGCCGGCTTCGTGAAACATGCGGGCAATTGCCATGACCGCGCTGGGCGAGTCTTCGGGGCCCTTCAGGATGACCGTGCAGCCGGCGCCGAGCGCCGCGGCGATCTTGCGGATAGCCTGGTTGTACGGGAAGTTCCAGGGTGTGAAGGCAGCGCACACGCCGATGGGCTCGCGCACCACGAACTGCCGTACATCGGGGTTGCGCGGCGGAATGACGCGGCCGTAAATGCGTCGGCATTCTTCGGCATGCCAGTCGGCATGCTCGGCGCAGGCGGTGATTTCGCCTACCGATTCCGCCAGGGCCTTGCCCTGATCCAGGGTCATGTTGCGGCCGATTTCCTTGGCGTGCTCGCGCGACAGCGAAGCCACCTTGCGCAGGATGGCCGAGCGTTCCATGGGCGAGCTGTGTTTCCAGGATTCGAAGGCACGCTGCGCGGCTGCCAGGGCGCGATCGAGGTCGGCCTCGGTGGCGTGGGGCAGCTGCCCGAGTACTTCCAGCGTGGCCGGGTTGATGACATCCTGGGTACGGCGGCCGTCGCCGGTCAGGAATTCGCCGTCGATATACAGCGCCAACTGTTCATACATGCCAGATTTCCTTGCGAAAGAGGTGAAAGCCGCAATACATGCGAATATTTATCAGTCTAAACCAGCTTGGGTGCCGGCGCTTGGTCCACTGGGCTGCGCCAGGCGGGGGCCAATCGGAACCCTTGGCCAGCGACGGCGCGTGGGAACCTTTATTCAGCAAAAATAGTGACATATTGCTGGAATTCCGATTGGGCATCGGTTGGCGCCTCTCGGTGCGATCCCGGCCGCGGCTTTCGTGGCGCCGATGCACCCAGGCCACGCCGCACTTGCACATTTTGGCGGGCCGGGGTAGAATTGACAGCTTTCCCGAATTGCCCTCATCGGTTTTCGCAGCATTTCGGTCTTTACAGCATAAGTATTGTGCGCAGCGCAATGCGGCGCTGGCTGACCTGCCCTGTGTGGCAGGGGTTGCCGGTGGCTGAGGCCGACGAGGGTTTCGGGGGAAAAGTATCCGCAGGATTTCAACCCAGGGTCGCGGCATTGCCTTTGAAGATCGTCTTCGAAGCGGGCGGCGGACCTGACGGGACCAAAACTGGCGGGAAGCGCGGTGTTTCCAGGTGGAAAGCTGCAATTCCAGTTAAGTTGGAACAGGAAAAATCATGATCCAAATGCAGACCACGCTGGACGTGGCCGACAACACCGGTGCGCGTGCAGTCATGTGCATCAAGGTGCTCGGTGGCTCCAAGCGCCGTTATGCCGGTATCGGCGACATCATCAAGGTGAGCGTCAAAGATGCGGCCCCGCGCGGGCGCGTCAAGAAAGGCGAAATCTACAACGCCGTGGTGGTTCGCACCGCCAAGGGCGTGCGCCGCAAAGACGGTTCGCTGATCCGTTTCGGTGGCAACGCCGCCGTGTTGCTCAACGCCAAGCTGGAGCCCATCGGCACCCGCATCTTCGGACCCGTTACGCGTGAACTGCGTACCGAGCGCTTCATGAAGATCGTGTCGTTGGCCCCCGAAGTGCTGTAAGGAGCCCTCGATGAACAACATCCGTAAAGGCGACGAAGTCATCGTCCTGACCGGCCGCGACAAGAAGCGCCGCGGCACCGTGCTGGCTCGCGTCGACGCCGACCACGTCCTGGTCGAGGGCGTCAACGTCGTCAAGAAGCACGTCAAGGCCAATCCCATGGCCAACAATCCCGGCGGTATCGTCGAGAAGACCCTGCCGATCCATATCTCCAACGTGGCGCTGTTCAATCCGGCCACGGGCAAGGGCGATCGCGTCGGCGTCAAAGAAGTCGACGGCCGCAAGGTCCGTGTGTTCCGTTCCAATGGTGCCGTTGTCGGCGCCAAGGCGTAAGGGGCGACAGACATGTCTCGTTTGCAAGATTTCTACAAGAGCAAGGTTGCTCCCGACCTGCAGGCCAAGTTCGGCTACAAAAGCACGATGGAAGTGCCGCGCATCACCAAGGTCACCCTGAACATGGGTGTCTCGGAAGCGGTTGCCGACAAGAAGGTCATCGAGCACGCCGTGTCCGACCTGACCAAGATCGCCGGCCAGAAGCCGGTCGTGACCAAGACCCGTAAGGCTATCGCCGGTTTCAAGATCCGCGAAAACTACCCGATCGGTTGCATGGTCACGCTGCGCGGCCAGCGCATGTACGAATTCCTGGATCGCCTGGTGGCGGTTGCGCTGCCCCGCGTGCGCGACTTCCGCGGTATCTCGGGTCGTGCCTTCGACGGCCGTGGCAACTACAACATCGGGGTGAAAGAGCAGATCATTTTCCCCGAAATCGAGTACGACAAGATCGACGCGCTGCGTGGGCTGAACATCAGCATCACCACTACCGCCAAGACCGACGACGAAGCCAAGGCGCTGCTGACCGCCTTCAGCTTCCCGTTCCGTAACTAAGAGGCTGATGACGTGGCTAAACTTTCCCTCATCAATCGCGACATCAAGCGCGCCAAGCTGGCCGACAAGTACGCCGCCAAGCGCGCCGAACTGAAGGCGATCATCGACGACCAGTCGAAGACCGACGAAGAACGTTACCAGGCTCGGCTGAAGCTGCAACAACTGCCGCGCAATGCCAACCCCACGCGCCAGCGCAACCGCTGCGTCGTCACGGGTCGTCCGCGCGGCGTCTTCCGCAAGTTTGGGCTGACTCGCCACAAACTGCGTGAAATGGCGATGAAGGGGGAAATCCCCGGCATCACCAAGGCCAGCTGGTAGGAGAAAAAACATGAGCATGAGCGATCCCATCGCCGATATGCTGACTCGCATTCGCAATGCGCAGCAAGTTGACAAAGTTACGGTGAGCATGCCCTCCTCGAAGCTGAAGGCGGCTATTGCCGCTGTGCTGCAGGATGAAGGCTACATCGACGGCTTTGAAGTCAAGGGTACGCAGGCCAAGCCTGAGCTTGAAATCACCCTGAAGTACTACGCCGGCCGTCCGGTCATCGAGCGCATCGAGCGCGTCTCGCGTCCCGGCCTGCGCATCTACAAGGGCCGCAGCAACATTCCTCAGGTCATGAACGGCCTGGGCGTGGCCATCGTTTCGACCTCGCGCGGCGTCATGACCGACCGCAAGGCCCGTGCCAACGGCGTCGGCGGCGAAGTGCTGTGCTACGTGGCCTAAGGAGAAACTCGAATGTCACGTATCGCTAAATATCCGGTCGAGCTGCCCAAGGGTGTTGAAGCCAACATCCAACAGGACCAGATCACCGTCAAGGGCCCGCTGGGCACCCTGAGCCAGGCGTTGACCGGCGACGTTACCGTCGCGCTGGACGACGGCAAGCTGACGTTTGTCGCCGCCAACGAATCGCGCCATGCCGGCGCCATGTCGGGCACCGTGCGCGCCCTGGTGGCCAATATGGTCACCGGCGTGAGCAAGGGCTTCGAACGCAAGCTGACCCTGGTCGGCGTGGGTTATCGCGCCCAGGTTCAAGGCGACGCCGTCAAGCTGCAGCTGGGCTTCTCGCACGACATCGTGCACAAGCTGCCCGCAGGCGTAAAGGCTGAGTGCCCCACCCAGACGGAAATCGTCATCAAGGGCTCCAACAAGCAAGTCGTCGGTCAGGTGGCCGCAGAACTCCGCGCCTATCGCGAACCCGAACCCTACAAGGGCAAGGGCGTGCGCTACGCGGACGAGCGCGTCGTCATCAAAGAAACCAAGAAGAAATAACGGCGCACGCAAGGACGAATCATGGACAAAAAAGTTTCCCGTTTGCGTCGTGCGGTTCCGACCCGCCGGAAAATCTCCGAGCTGCGCGTTCATCGCCTCTCGATTTTCCGCTCGAACCTGCACATCTACGCCAATATTATTTCGCCGGAAGGCGATCGCGTGCTGGTCAGCGCTTCCACGCTGGAACCCGAAGTGCGTGCGCAACTGGCCGGCCAAAGCGGCCAGGGCGGCAACACCGCCGCTGCGACGCTGGTGGGCAAGCGCGTTGCCGAAAAGGCCAAGGCAGCCGGTATCGAACTGGTGGCTTTCGATCGCTCGGGCTTTCGTTACCATGGCCGCGTCAAGGCGCTGGCCGATGCCGCGCGTGAAGCCGGCCTGAAGTTCTAAGCGAGGATCTGTCAAATGGCTAAAGTACAAGGCAAAGGCGCCGCGGAAAAAGAGAACGACGACGGCCTGCGCGAAAAGATGATCGCGGTCAACCGCGTCAGCAAGGTGGTCAAGGGTGGTCGCACCATGAGCTTCGCCGCGCTGACCGTGGTGGGCGACGGCGACGGCCGTATCGGCATGGGCAAGGGCAAGGCGCGCGAAGTGCCGGTGTCCGTCCAGAAAGCCATGGAACAGGCCCGTCGCGGCATGTTCAAGGTTGCCCTGAAGAACGGCACGCTGCATCACACCGTGGTGGGCAAGCATGGCGCTTCCACCGTGCTGATCTCGCCCGCCGCCGAAGGTACCGGCGTGATCGCCGGTGGCCCGATGCGCGCCATCTTCGAAGTGATGGGTGTGCGTAACGTGGTTGCCAAGAGCCTCGGCTCGAGCAATCCCTACAATATGGTCCGTGCCACGCTGAATGGCCTGCGCGCTTCCCTGACTCCGTCGGAAGTTGCTGCCAAGCGCGGCAAGACCGTCGAAGAGATCCTGGGGTAAATCATGGCTCAGAAGCAGATCAAAGTTACCCTCGTGCGCTCGGTGATCGGCACCAAGCAGTCCCATCGCGACACCGTGCGCGGCCTGGGCCTGCGCCGTATCAACAGCAGCCGCGTTCTGGTCGACACGCCCGAGGTGCGCGGGATGATCCGCAAGGTGGATTATCTCGTCTCCGTCTCGGAAGCCTAAGGAATCACGATGTCGGATATTCAACTCAATACGCTGAAGCCCGCCGAGGGCGCCAAGCACGCCAAGCGCCGCGTCGGCCGTGGCATCGGCTCGGGCCTGGGTAAAACCGCCGGCCGTGGCCACAAGGGCCAGAAGTCGCGTTCGGGCGGCTTCCACAAGGTTGGCTTCGAAGGCGGCCAGATGCCGCTGCAGCGTCGCCTGCCCAAGCGCGGCTTCACGCCGCTGGGCCAGCACCTGTACGCCGAGGTTCGCCTGTCGGACCTGCAAGCTTTGCCCGTCGACGAAATCGATGTGCAAACGCTGAAGGCTGCCGGTGTCGTGGGCCAGGCGGTTCGCTACGCCAAGGTCATCAAGTCGGGCGAACTCTCGCGCAAAGTGACGCTCAAGGGCCTCACTGCGACGGCCGGCGCACGCGCCGCCATCGAAGCCGCGGGCGGCTCGCTTGCCTGATTACGAGGTAACACGTGGCTAACGCACAGGCACTGGGCAAAACCGGAGCGCGATACGGCGACTTGAAGCGCCGGCTCGTGTTCCTGGTGCTCGCCCTCGTGGTTTACCGCTTGGGTACGCACATTCCCGTTCCCGGCATCAACCCGGACGCGCTGGCTGACCTGTTCCGCCAGAACCAGGGCGGGATCCTGGGCCTGTTCAACATGTTCTCGGGCGGCGCGCTGTCGCGCTTCTCGATCTTCGCCCTGGGCATCATGCCGTACATCTCTGCATCGATCATCATGCAGCTGATGTCGGTGGTGGTGCCGTCGCTGGAAGCCCTCAAGAAAGAGGGCGAGGCCGGCCGCCGCAAGATCACCCAATACACCCGCTACGGCACGGTCGTGCTGGCGCTGGTGCAAGCGGTGGGCATTTCGGTGGCGCTGGAGTCCCAGCCGGGCCTGGTGATCGATCCGGGCATGTTGTTCCGCTTCACGACCGTCGTGACCCTGCTGACCGGCACCATGTTCATCATGTGGCTGGGCGAGCAGATCACCGAACGCGGCCTGGGCAACGGCATCTCGATCCTGATTTTCGCTGGGATCGTGGCTGGCCTGCCCTCGGCGCTGGCCGGGTTGCTCGACCTGGTGCGCACCAATGCCATGTCGGTGCCGTCGGCGCTGTTCATCGTGGCGCTGGTGGTGCTGGTGACGGCTTTCGTGGTGTTCGTGGAGCGTGGACAGCGCAAGATCACTGTCAACTACGCCAAGCGTCAGGTGGGCAACAAGATCTACGGCGGCCAGAGTTCGCACCTGCCGCTGAAGCTGAACATGTCCGGGGTGATTCCGCCGATCTTCGCGTCGTCGATCATTCTGTTCCCGGCCACGATCACGAGCTGGTTCTCGACGGGCAACAGCATGCTGTGGCTGCGTGACCTGGCTGCGGCGCTCGAGCCGCGCCAGCCGCTCTACATCACGCTGTACTCGGCCGCGATCATTTTCTTCTGCTTTTTCTACACGGCCCTGGTGTTCAACAGCCGTGAGACGGCAGACAACCTGAAGAAAAGCGGTGCTTTCGTCCCTGGCATCCGCCCGGGCGAACAGACGGCGCGCTACATCGACAAGATCCTGATGCGCTTGACGCTGGTAGGAGCGCTGTACATCACGCTGGTTTGCCTGTTGCCGGAATTCCTGGTGATGCGCTGGAATGTACCGTTTTATTTTGGTGGCACGTCCTTGTTGATTATCGTGGTGGTGACGATGGACTTCATGGCGCAGGTTCAGGCCTACATGATGTCGCACCAGTACGATTCGCTGCTGAAGAAGGCGAACTTCAAGGGTTCCTCGGGTTTGCCGATGCGATAGCAAAAGAGAATGTCTAAGGACGACGTCATCCAGATGCAAGGCGAGGTTCTCGAGAACCTTCCCAACGCGACTTTTCGCGTCAAGCTCGAAAACGGCCACGTGGTGCTAGGCCATATTTCCGGCAAGATGCGTATGCATTACATCCGGATCTTGCCGGGCGACAAGGTCACTGTGGAGCTCACGCCCTATGACCTGACGCGGGCAAGAATTGTCTTCCGCTCGAAGTGAACGGACCGGATTACGGAAAATTAGGAGTCAACCATGAAAGTAATGGCATCGGTTAAGCGGATCTGCCGCAACTGCAAAGTTATCAAACGTCACGGCGTGGTGCGCGTTATCTGCACCGACCCGCGTCACAAGCAGCGTCAAGGCTAACCCTGGTTAGCGACACGCAACGGATTTATTCAAGGAACAGTCATGGCCCGTATTGCTGGCATTAACATTCCGCCGCAACAGCACGCCGAAATCGGCCTGACCGCCATTTTTGGCATCGGTCGTACGCGCGCTCGCAAGATCTGCGAAGCAGCAAATGTACCCCTTTCCAAAAAGGTCAAGGACCTGACCGACGCTGAATTGGAACGCATCCGCGAACACGTGGGCGTGTTCACGGTCGAAGGTGACCTGCGCCGCGAAGTGCAACTGTCGATCAAGCGCTTGATCGACCTGGGCACGTACCGCGGCATGCGTCACAAGCGCGGTTTGCCCGTGCGCGGCCAGCGCACTCGCACCAACGCCCGCACCCGCAAGGGACCGCGTCGTGCTGCTGCGTCCCTGAAGAAATAATCGAGGAACAGGATTATGGCGAAAGCTTCCACCAGCGGCGCTTCGCGCGTGCGCAAAAAGGTCAAGAAGAACGTCTCGGACGGCATTGCGCACGTTCACGCGTCGTTCAACAACACCATCATCACCATCACCGACCGCCAGGGCAATGCCCTGTCGTGGGCGACTTCGGGTGGCGCGGGCTTCAAAGGCTCGCGCAAGTCGACGCCGTTCGCCGCGCAGGTGGCCGCCGAGACCGCCGGCCGCGTCGCGCTGGAATACGGCATCAAGACCCTCGAAGTGCGCATCAAGGGCCCCGGCCCCGGCCGTGAGTCGTCGGTGCGTGCTCTGAATGCCCTGGGCATCAAGATCTCGAGCATTGCCGATATCACGCCCGTGCCGCACAACGGCTGCCGTCCGCCGAAGCGTCGTCGTATCTAAAGGGAATCCACATGGCTCGTTATACTGGACCCAAATGCAAGCTCTCGCGCCGCGAGGGCACCGACCTGTTCCTGAAGAGCGCCCGCCGCTCGCTGGATTCCAAGTGCAAGCTGGATTCCAAGCCCGGCCAGCATGGCCGCACTTCGGGTGCCCGCACTTCCGACTACGGCCTGCAGCTGCGCGAAAAGCAGAAGCTCAAGCGCATGTACGGCGTGCTGGAAAAGCAATTCCGCAAGTACTTCGCTGAAGCCGAGCGCCGCCGTGGCAACACCGGCGAAACGCTGATCCAGCTGCTCGAATCGCGCCTGGACAACGTCGTGTACCGCATGGGCTTCGGCTCGACGCGTGCCGAGGCTCGCCAGCTGGTCAGCCACCGCGCCATCGAAGTCAACGGCCACACCGCCGACATCGCTTCGCTGATCGTGAAGGCCGGCGACGTGATCACCGTGCGTGAAAAGGCCAAGAAGCAGGGCCGTATCCGCGAAGCGCTCGACCTGGCTTCGAGCATCGGCATCCCCCAATGGGTGGAAGTCGACACCAACAAAATGGCTGGCACCTTCAAATCGATGCCCGATCGCGCTGACGTCGCTCGCGACATCAACGAATCGATGGTCGTCGAACTGTACTCGCGTTAATCGGCGCAGGCGCGGCCACCCAGGCCGTGCCGCTCGCGTCGGCTACCTGAATGCAGGCCTCGCAACAGCCCGCTTCCGCAATTTTCGCGGGGCGGGCTTTGCGGTAAGTAACAAGCGGCATTTTGCCGTGCTTTTTTCTTGTTTCCATCAGCCTTATCGGTGTAACGAGCCGAGGGTATTGAAAAGGAATACTGTACATGTCCACTCAAGGTTTTCTGAAGCCGCGTTCCATTGAAGTCGAACCGGTCGGCACCCACCACGCCAAGATCGTGATGGAGCCGTTCGAGCGCGGCTACGGCCATACGCTGGGCAACGCCCTGCGCCGCATCCTGCTGTCGTCGATGACGGGTTATGCCCCCACCGAAGTGCAGATGACCGGCGTGGTGCACGAATACTCGACCATCCCTGGTGTGCGTGAAGATGTCGTCGACATCCTGCTGAACCTGAAGGGCGTGGTCTTCAAGCTGCACAATCGCGACGAAGTAACCCTGGTGCTGCGCAAGAATGGCGCCGGCACGGTCGTGGCCAGCGACATCGAGCTGCCGCACGACGTCGAGATCATCAACCCCGACCACGTCATCTGCAACCTGACCGAAGCCGGCAAGGTGGAAATGCAGATCAAGGTCGAGAAAGGCCGCGGCTATGTGCCGGGTAACGTGCGCGCGCTGTCCGAAGACCGCACGCACACCATTGGCCGCATCGTGCTGGACGCCTCGTTCAGCCCCGTGCGCCGTGTCAGCTATGCCGTTGAAAGCGCCCGCGTCGAGCAGCGCACCGACCTGGACAAGCTGGTGCTGGACATCGAAACCAACGGCGTGATTTCGCCCGAGGAAGCTGTGCGCCAGTCGGCTCGCATCCTGATGGACCAGATCTCGGTATTCGCCGCCCTGGAAGGCGCGGGCGATTCGTACGAAGCGCCGGTGCGCGGTACGCCGCAGATCGACCCCGTGCTGCTGCGCCCGGTCGACGACCTGGAGCTGACGGTGCGTTCGGCCAACTGCCTGAAGGCCGAAAACATCTACTACATCGGCGACCTGATCCAGCGTACCGAGAACGAGCTGCTCAAGACCCCGAACCTGGGTCGCAAGTCGCTCAACGAAATCAAGGAAGTGCTGGCTGCACGTGGCCTGACCTTGGGCATGAAGCTCGAGAACTGGCCGCCGCTGGGCCTGGAACGTCCGTAATCACTAGCCCGTTTTCCACCGGACCGCGGCCTGGCGACAGGCCGATAGAAGATCCGGGCAACCTGGCGGCGCAAGCGCCGTCTTTAGATTCATAAGGAACTTATCATGCGTCACGGAAATGGTTTGCGTAAGCTCAATCGCACGAGCAGCCACCGTCTTGCCATGTTTCGCAACATGGCCGTTTCGTTGATCACCCACGAAGCGATCAAGACCACGCTGCCCAAGGCGAAAGAACTGCGCCGCGTCGTCGAGCCTCTGATCACCCTGGGCAAAGAACCCACTCTGGCGAACAAGCGCCTGGCGTTTGCCCGCCTGCGCGACCGCGCCGCCGTGGTCAAGCTGTTTGCCGAAATCGGCCCGCGCTACGCGGCCCGTAACGGCGGCTACACCCGCGTGCTGAAGATGGGTTTCCGTCAAGGCGACAACGCTCCCATGGCCTACATGGAGCTGGTTGATCGTCCTGAAGTCGAGGAAACCGAGGCCGACAACGCTGCCGAGTAATCCGGCCAGTGGATAAGCGCAAGGGCGGGCCTATGGCCCGCCCTTGTTTTTTTGTGCCACGGCGGTGCCGGGGGCACCTGGCCCGGCCAAAACCGCCGGTCAACTACCTGCCAGCGCCTGGCGCAACTGCGCCGCCGTGTCGGCGAGCTGTTCGGCGGGACATTGCGGCGGCATGACGAACTGCAGGTCTTTCTGGGCGATGTACTGCGTGGACGTGATGTCCTGCGGATGATGCATCGGAACCAGGTGTGCATGGGCGTGGGCCACGTGGATACCCGTGAACATGAAGCCCACGCGCTCGACCGGGTACAGGGCTTTCATGGCGCGCGCCAGTTGCTGGCCCAGCCCCAGGATGCGGTTGGCGAGCGTGGCGGGCAGGTCTTCGAAGTATGGGTAATGCTGCCTGGGGATGATGAGCACATGGCCCGGCCGCACCGGCTGGATGTCGAGGAAAGCCAGTATTTCGTCGTCTTCATGCACGACATGGGCGGGGATCTGGCGCCGCGCGATGCGGCAGAACAGGCAGGTGTCCGACATGGCAGAAGGGTCTCGGCTGGGGCGGGCGCGCGGCGCCGCGGGCAGTCCCGATAAAATACCCTATATAGCCGCAGCCCTGTCGGCCGTTTCCCAGGAGCAGCCATGTCGTCAGACGACGATATCGTATTGGTCATCAGCAACGCGCCCGATCTGTTGCTGGCCAAGCGCATTGCCCATGTGCTGGTCGAAGACGGCCTGGCGGCCTGCGTGAACCTTGGCGCGCCTGTCCTGTCCATCTATCGCTGGCAGGGTGAAATCGAAGGGGCCGACGAGATCCCGATGTGGATCAAGACCACGGCAGGGCAGCAGCAGGCCGTGGTGCGGGCATTGGCTCGCCTGCATCCGTACGAGGTTCCCGAGATTATCGTTGTGCCCGTCATTGGCGGCAGTGCGCCCTACCTGGATTGGGTGCGCGAGCAGGCAAATGGCAAAGCGGCGCATTAGCGTCCCCGTAGCCTGGCGGGGCGGCTTTCACAAAGAGAAGAATCCGATGCATCAGTTCATGGTTCGTGCGCGGCCCGCCTGGCGAGCCTGGTGGCTGGGCTGCCTGGCCCTTCTGGCGTGGGCCGTGCTGGCCTGGCGCCCGGCTGCCGCGCTGACCGAAGCCGATTTCCTGCCACCCGAGCAGGCATTTGTCTTCAGCGCGGCCATGGCGGACCCAGGAACCGTCGAGCTGCGCTATCGCATCGCGCCGGGGTATTACATGTACCGCGAGCGTTTCGGCCTGTCGATCAGCCCGCTGGGCGCGGCCACGCTGGGCACGCCCGTGTATCCGCAAGGCGAGGTGAAGTACGACCCCACGTTTGAAAAAAACATGGAGGTCTATCACCAGCAGGTGTCGATTACCGTGCCGGTAACCGGGGAGCAGCCTTTCTCGCTTACCGTCACCAGCCAGGGCTGCGCGGATGCGGGACTGTGTTATCCGCCCGCCGACCACACCGTCAGGCTGGTGCCCGTGGCGGGCGGCTATGCCGTCGACGGTGCGTCGCTGGCGAGCGCCGATACGGGCAGCGCGGCCGTGGCGGGTTCTTCTGCCACGGCTACCGGGCTGGGTTCGCTGCTGGCCGCGGGTGACCTGGGGTTGGCCGACGCCATCGGCGGGTTGGGCTGGCTCAAGACCGCGGGCGTGTTCTGGGTGCTGGGGCTGCTGCTGGCGTTCACGCCCTGCGTGTTGCCCATGATTCCCATCCTGTCGTCCATCGTCGTGGGCGGCACGGATGGCGCGCGGCCCGGCCGATGGCGCGGCCTGGGGCTGGCGGCGGCCTATGTACTGGGCATGTCGGTGGTCTACACCGCCCTGGGCGTGGCCGCAGGCCTGAGCGGCGCGGGCCTGGCCGCCTGGCTGCAGACGCCCTGGGTGCTGGCGGCCTTTGCCGTCATTCTGGCGCTGTTGGCGCTGGCCACCTTCGGGGCCTTCGATTTTCAGGTGCCGGGTTCGGTGCAAAGCTGGCTGTCGGCTCGTTCGGCACGCATACCCGGTGGCCGCGCCACCGGCGCACTGGCCATGGGCGCCGTGTCGGCGCTGATCCTGGGGCCTTGCGTGGCGGCGCCGCTGGCGGGCGCGCTGCTGTATATCTCGCAAACAGGCGATGTGGTGCTGGGCGGCGCAGCGTTGTTCGCGATGGCCTGGGGCATGGGCGTGCCACTGCTGGTGGTGGGGGCCTCGTCGGGCGCCCTGTTGCCCAAGGCGGGGCCATGGATGGATGGCGTCAAGCGTCTGTTTGGCATGTTGCTACTGGCCACCGCCTGGTGGATGCTGGTTCCCGTCGTGCCGACCTGGCTGCAAATGGCGGGTTGGGCCTTCCTTGCCATCGTGGCGGCAGTGATGTTGCGCGCCTTCGACGCCTTGCCCGCCGGCGCGGGCGCGCCGCGCATGTTCGCCAAGGGCCTGGGCCTGTTGCTGGCCCTGGCCGGGCTGGTGTGGCTGGTGGGGGCCGCCAGCGGCGGCCGCGATGTCCTGCAGCCCTTGTCGCACCTGGCTCAACGTGGCGGCGGCCCGGCCCCGCTCGCGGCGGCGGGGCCGGTGGAGTTCAAGCGGGTGCGCACCAGCGCCGAGCTGGATGCCCTGCTGGCCCAGAGCACGCGGCCCGTCATGCTGGACTTCTATGCCGACTGGTGCGTGTCGTGCCGTGAAATGGAGCGTTTCACGTTTTCCGATCCGGCCGTGTCCAGCCGGATGTCGCGCATGCTGCTGCTGCAGGCCGACGTCACCGCGAATAATGCCGACGACCGTGAGCTGTTGAAGCGCTTCAGGCTGTTCGGCCCGCCGGGCATTCTGTTTTTCGCGCCGGGCGGGGCGCCCATCGCCGATGCGCGCGTGATCGGTTTCCAGGATGCGCCGCGTTTCGCGGCGGTACTCGACCGCGTGCTGGCGCACTAGCGCGCCAGCCTGAGACCGGGCCAGGCGCCCGGGCGGGAGCCCGACCCCTGGCAGGTCTGGCACGCGCCCTGCGCCTGCCTTATTGCTGCTTGAGCAGCTTGGCCGCTTCCACCGCGAAGTAGGTCAGGATGCCGTCGGCGCCGGCGCGCTTGAAGCCAAGCAGGGCTTCCATCATGACCTTGTCATGGTCGAGCCAGCCGTTGGCGGCGGCGGCCTTGATCATGGCGTATTCGCCGCTGACCTGGTACGCAAAAGTGGGAACCCGGAAAGCGTCCTTGACGCGGCGCAGCACGTCCAGGTATGGCATGCCGGGCTTGACCATGACCATGTCGGCGCCTTCTTGCAGGTCGGCCGCCACTTCGCGCAGGGCTTCGTCGAGGTTGCCCGGATCCATCTGGTAGGCCATTTTGTTGGACTTGCCCAGGTTCGAGGCCGACCCCACGGCGTCGCGGAACGGACCGTAGAACGCGCTGGCGTACTTGGCCGAATAGGCCATGATGCGGGTATGGATGTGCTGGTTGGCCTCGAGCGCTTCGCGGATGGCGCCGATGCGGCCATCCATCATGTCGCTGGGCGCGACGATGTCCACGCCGGCGCCGGCCTGCACCAGGGCCTGGCGGATCAGGATCTGCACCGTGGGTTCGTTGAGCACGTAGCCGTCTGCGTCGATGACGCCGTCCTGGCCGTGGCTGGTGTACGGATCGAGCGCCACGTCGGTGAGCACGCCCAGCTCGGGGAAGCGCTGCTTCAGCGCGGCAACCACGCGCGGGATCAGGCCGTCGGGATTGGCCGCCTCGGCGCCGTCGGGCGTCTTGAGGGCGGGGTCGATAACCGGGAACAGCGCCATTACCGGGATGCCCAGCGCCACGCATTCTTCGGCGGCTGCCAGCAGGGTGTCGGGCGAATAGCGCACCACGCCGGGCAGCGAGGGCACGGGTTGCCGCAGGCCGCTGCCTTCGGCCACGAACACCGGGTAGATCAGGTCGTGGACGGTGAGCGCATGCTCGCGCACCAGGCGACGGGTGAAGTCATCGCGGCGCAGCCGGCGCGGGCGCGAGATGGGGAAGGCGGGGGAAATGATCTGGGGATTCATGGCACTACCTTGGGAGAAATCCAGTTCTCGATATATTGGGTGGCCTCGGGCAGCCCGATGCGCTCGGTGGCCGAGAACGGCACCGTGTGCAGCGCGCCGATGTCGGCGAGGTCTTTGCGCACGGCAAAAACGGTGCGCTGGCGTTGCCCGTATGGCAGCTTGTCGGCCTTGGTCAGCAGGGCCAGCACGGGGCGGCCGGTGGGGGCAATGAAGTCGGCCAGGCGGCGGTCGAGCTCGGTGATGCCGCGGCGGATGTCGATGATGAGCACGATGCCCGCCAGCGACGAGCGGTCGCGCAGGTAGCCGCCCAGCACGTCGGCCCACTTTTCTTTTTCTTTGTGGGCCACCGACGCGTAGCCGTAGCCCGGCAAGTCGACCAGAAAGCCCAGCGGCTGGTCGGGCGACAGGGGGTCGGGCAGGCCGAACAGATTGATCAGCCGGGTGCGGCCCGGCGTCTTGCTGGAAAAGGCCAGGCGGCGCTGGTTGCACAGCACGTTGATGGCCGACGACTTGCCCGCATTGGAGCGGCCCACGAAGCAGACTTCGGGCGCGCCGGGGGCGGGCAGCTGATCCAGGCGGGCTGCCGAGACAAAGAAAGAGGCGCGATGTAGAAGGGACACAGGGGGGCCGATACGGTTGGTTGCGAACCCTATTGTATAATCGTGCGTTTGCAACAGTGGTCCCCCTGCATTGCGCTGGCTTTTTCCGTCTGTTGAAGACGCCGGTCTAGCTGCGCTGAAGGCCAGGGCGAACGTATGTTCATCCGGCATGGCATGGGGCAGGCATGGGGCGCTTTGGCGCCTTGATCGAGATCCGATCGTCGAGGTTTTCAATGAAGCGTGTGCTGTCCCGGATGTTGGTAGCAAGCGGGCTGATGCTCGGTGCGTCCGTAATTTCTTCCAGTTTCGCTGCCGAAGGCGCCGCGGCGGCTGCCAAGCCGGACGCGACCAAGGGTGCGCAACTCTTTGACCAGGGCGATGCCTCGCGCGGCATCGTGGCCTGTGCGTCCTGTCACGGCGCGGGAGGCAACAGCAGCATCCCCGTCAACCCCAATCTGGCCGCCCAGCCCCACGAATACCTGGCCAAGCAGCTGGCTGACTTCCAGACCAAGCAAGGCGCCGACAAGCCCGCGCGTAATGGCGCCGGTGGCAATCCCACCCCCATGACCGCCATGGCCCAGAACCTGACGCCCGAAGACATGAGCAACGTGGCGTTGTACCTGGCCCAGCAGCCGCTCAAAGAGCCCGCTACCGCCGGCCAGGAAGACCTGGTCGAGCTGGGCCGCAAGATCTGGCGCGCCGGCCTGCCCGAACGCAATGTGCCCGCCTGCGCGTCGTGCCACTCGGCCAACGGCGCCGGCCTGCCTGCCCAGTACCCCCGCCTGGCCGGCCAGTTCCCCGCTTACCTCGAAGAACAGCTGAAGCTGTTCCGCAGCGGCGATCGCGCCAACAACCCGGTCATGCAGGAAATCGCCGATCGCATGTCGGACGCCGACATCAAGGCGGTGGCCGACTACGCCGCGGGCCTGCGCTAGGCGCTGGCCCGATCCGCGCGCGGCCGGCCCGCGCAGCAATACTGGCGCGGCCCGGAACCGCATTCCGGGAGCGCTGTCCATAAGGGGGAAGCCGGTAGCGGCCCCCCTTTTTTTTCATGAACACCACTTCTCCGCCTTCTCGACCTCTGCGCAGCCTGTCGAGCGACCTTTTCGAGTTGCTGGGCTCGATGCGCTTTGCCGTGAGCCTGCTGATGTTCATCTGCGTGGCCAGCGTGCTGGGCACGGTGCTGGTGCAGAACCGCTCATCCAACACCTATATCGATCAATTCGGCCCGTTCTGGTTCGAAGTGTTCGACAAGTTCTCGATCTGGCACGTCTATAACAGCTGGTGGTTCCTGGCGATCATGGGCTTCCTGGTGGTGTCCACCACGCTATGCCTGATCCGCAATACGCCCAAGATGCTGCGCGATGCCCGGTCGTTTCGCGAACATGTGCGCGCCAGCAGCCTGCAGGCCTTTCCGCACCGGGTCGAAATGCGCGATGCGGCGTCGGTGGATGACGCGGCGGGCGGCATCAAGGGCCTGCTGGTCCGGCTGGGCTACGCGGTGCGCGAGCGCCGCGACGGCGATGGCGTGATGCTGGCGGCCAAGAAGGGCAGCGCCAACCGGTTGGGTTATATCTGCGCGCATTCGGCCATGGTGATCATCTGCCTGGGCGGCCTGCTCGACAGCGAGCTGGCGGTGCGCCTGCAGGTGCTGCTGGCGGGCAAGAAGCCCATCGTCGAGAACATGCTGATTTCGCAAGTGCCGGCCAGCGGCCGGCTGTCGGTGGCAAACCCCAGCTTCCGCGCCAGCGTGCTGGTGCCCGAAGGCGGGCAGGCCAGCACGGCGGTGGTGATGGTGGGCGATGGCGCGCTGGTGCAGCCCTTGCCGTTCACCCTGAAACTGAAGAAATTCCTGATCGACTACTACTCTACCGGCATGCCCAGCCGGTTTGCCAGTGAAGTCGAAGTGATCGATCCCGACACGGGCAAGAGTTTCGAATCCACCATCGAGGTCAACGAGCCGCTGCGCTACAAGGGCGTGACGGTGTACCAGTCGAGCTTCGACGATGGCGGCAGCAGCGTCAGCCTGAAAGGCTATCCGCTGGTGGGCGCCAACGATGCGGTGTTCGACGTGGAAGGCACGGTGGGCAAGTCCACGGAGATCACCGCGCGCGGCGCTGATGGGGGCGCCCGCAGCATGACGGTCGACATCACGGCGCTGCGGCCCATCAACGTAGAAGATCTGACCGGCGGCACGCCGCGAGGCAACAGCCTGACGCTGGGCGAGCACGTGGCCGCGGTGTCCGGCAGCGCGGCGGGCAAGAAGAACGAAAACCTGCGCAACGTGGGCCCGAGCGTAGAGTACCGGCTGGTCGACCAGGCCGGACAGGCCCACGAATTCATGAACTACATGCTGCCGGTGCAGTTGGACGGCGCCGCCGTGTTCCTGGCGGGCGTGCGCAACAGCCCAGCCGAGAGCTTCCGGTATTTGCGCATTCCCGCCGATGCCGACAGCTCGCTGGCCGAATTCATGCAATTGCGGGCCACCCTGGCCGACCCGGCGGCGCGCCGCGAAGCCGCACGCCGCTTCGCCGAGCGCAACAGCTCGGAGCAGGCTGAGCGCCAGTCGCTGCAAACGGCGGCCGAGCGCGCGCTGGATACCTTTTCCAAGGGCGGCTTGCAGGCTATTGCCGACTTCCTACAGGCGAACACGCCGCCCGCGGACCTGGAGCGCGCGGCCGACGTCGTGATCCGCCTGATCGGCTTGTCCATGACCGAACTGCGCGACGTCGCCCGCGAACGCGCCGGGTTGCCTGCCCTGCCCGACCAGGGCCCCGACGCCGAGCGCGCGGCACAGTGGTCGCGTCTGGCGGTGGCGGCGCTGTCCGATCTGAATGTCTATCCGGCCCCCGTTTTTCTGACACTGAGCAATTTCAAGCACGTGCAGGCCAGCGTGTTCCAAGTCAGCCGCACGCCTGGCAAGACGGCGGTGTATATCGGCTGCCTGCTGCTGGTGCTCGGCGTATTCTCGATGTTTTATATCCGCGACCGGCGCGTGTGGGTCTGGATCAAGCCCGCCGCCGACGGCGCGGGCAGCGATGTCCAGGCCGCGATGACCTCGCAGAAGCGTACACTCGACTTTCACCATGAGTTCGAGCGCTTCAAGCAGGCCTTGTCGAGCCGGAACCGGTCCTGAGGTTTTCCATGTCCGCCAGCACTTCTTCTCATTCGTCCGATGCCCTGTGGCAGCCGGCACTGTCGGCCACCGGCGACGCGCGCGTGCAGCGTGGCCGGCCTGACTGGACCGACATCGCTTTCTTCCTGTTGCTGGCCGTCGGCGCCGGCTATGCGCTGACCGGTCACGGCAGCGCCATGGACTACTACGAGAAAATCATCCTGTGCGGAGCGGTTTTCGTGCTGACCTGGCTGGGCTGGCTGTGGCGGCCCTTGCGGCGCCTGATGATCGCCTGTGCCCTGGCGGCCGGCCTGGCGCTGTTGCTGTACCAGGATGACCTGGCGCGGGCCGAGCAGGTGTTCTTCCTGAAATACTTGTTTTCGTCGCAATCGGCCATTTTGTGGATGAGCGCCTTGTTCATCCTGGCTACGGTCTGCTACTGGATCGGCATTTTCAGCCCGACCTCGGCCTGGCTGGGCACCGCCCTGACCTGGGGCGCGGTATTCGCCGGCGTGACCGGCATGCTGGTGCGCTGGCGCGAAGGCCACCTGATGGGCCCCGACCTGGGCCACATTCCGGTCAGCAACCTGTATGAAGTGTTCGTGCTGTTCTCGCTCATCACGGCGCTGTTCTACCTGTACTACGAGCGCAAGTACGCAACGCGCGCGCTGGGCGGTTTCGTGCTGCTCGTGATTTCGTCGGCCACGGTGTTCCTGTTGTGGTACGCCTTCACCCGCGACGCGGCCCAGATCCAGCCCCTGGTGCCGGCCCTGAAAAGCTGGTGGATGAAGCTGCACGTGCCCGCGAATTTCATCGGCTACGGCACTTTTTCGCTGTCGGCCATGGTGGGGTTTGCCTACCTGATCAAGCAGCATGGCACCACGACGTCGTGGGCCAGGCTGGCGCCGCTGTTCGTGCTGGGCGTGCTGCTGTGCGTCGAGCCCATGGTGTTTCGCACCGATGGCCTGTCGGCTACCTGGATGGTCTATTTCGGGGTGGGCGTGGTCATAGTGGGCGGTATCTTGCTGGGCCGGCGCCGCATCGCCCAGGCGCTGCCGTCGCTGGAGGTACTGGACGACATCATGTACCGCGCGATTGCCGTCGGTTTCGCCTTTTTCACGGTGGCGACCATCCTGGGGGCGCTGTGGGCCGCCGACGCCTGGGGCGCATACTGGCAATGGGACCCGAAGGAAACCTGGGCCCTGATCGTGTGGCTGAACTACGCCGCGTGGCTGCACATGCGGCTGATGAAAGGCCTGCGCGGCCACCTGGCGGCCTACTGGGCGCTGGTGGGCCTGCTGGTGACCGGATTCGCGTTCCTGGGCGTGAACATGTTCCTGTCGGGGCTGCATTCCTACGGGGAGCTGTAGGCGGCCTCTTGCCTGGCCTGGGTGCCGGGGCGGGACTTGCAAGGAGCGTCATAAGGCGCGCCGCCGGGGCGGGCGGGGTTATTGCGTTTTGCCGCCGCGTTGATAACAAGAAGAAAATCGGCAGGGCCGGCAATTCCAGCCGCCCAGCGGGCTGGAATTGCCATTCGGATGGAGGTTTGCCGGGCGTAGCCAGCCGGGCGGCTTGTTTGTCGCCCCGTTGCCGCTGCCAGGTGTCTGACTCCCGCAGGGCGTCAGACACCGACACGGCGAACGCCCCTTCAACAGGGCGGTGTCAGGCACCTGCGGGAGCCTGATAGCTGGCGACAAACACCCCGGATGCCCGGTCCGAGCCGCCCTTTTTCACGGCAGCGTCGATTCGCCGCGCAGCAGGTCGTCTAGTGTTTCGCGCTGGCGCACGATGTAATGGCGGCTGCCGTCGACCATGACCTCGGCCGCGCGCGCCCGGGTGTTGTAGTTGCTGGCCATGACCATGGCGTAGGCGCCGGCGGACTCGAGCGCGAGCACGTCTCCTGCCAGCAGTGCCAGCTTGCGCTGGCGGGCCAGCCAGTCGGCGCTTTCGCAGACCGGGCCGACGATGTCGTACTCGATGGCGGCGCCGTCGCGCGGCGCCACCGGCTGCACGCCATGATAGGCGTCGTACAGGGCCGGGCGCAGCAGGTCGTTCATGGCGGCATCGACGATGGCGAAATTACGCGCCTGCGCGTGTTTCAGATACTGCACCGTGGTCAGCAGCACGCCGGCATTGCCCACCAGCGAGCGGCCCGGCTCCAGCACCAGATGCAGGTGCCCCATGCCCCGCGCCTGCAGGCGCTCGAACACCTGGTCGAGCAGCGCCTTGGGCGAAGGCGGAATTTCGTCGGTATAGCGGATGCCCAGGCCGCCGCCCAGGTCGAGGTGCTGGATGGCGATGCCTGCGGCGTCGAGCTGTTCGATCAGGTCGAGCAGTTTTTCCAGCGCATCGAAATACGGGCTGATGTCCGTGAGCTGCGAACCGATGTGGCAGTCGACGCCGACGATTTCCAGCCCCGGCAGCGCCGCGGCGGTGCGATAAGCGTCGAGCGCGGACTCGATGGCAATGCCGAATTTGTTTTCTTTCAGGCCGGTGGAAATGTAGGGATGGGTTTGCGCGTCGACGTCGGGATTGACGCGCAGCGACACCCGCGCCCGTTGCCCCATGGACTGCGCCACGTCGGACAGGCATTGCAGTTCGGCCTGCGATTCGACGTTGAAGCATTTCACGCCGGCCTCCAGGGCGGCGCGCATTTCCCAGGCCTGCTTGCCTACGCCCGAGAACACCACCTTGGCGGGGTCGCCGCCCGCGGCGAGCACGCGCTTGAGTTCGCCGCCCGATACGATGTCGAAACCGGCGCCCAGGCGGGCGAATTCTTTCAGCACGGCGAGGTTCGAGTTGGCCTTCATGCCGTAGCAGACCAGCACTGGGCGGGTGCCGATGGCGTCGCTGTACGAGCGCCAGGCCTGGGCCAGCGCCGCGCGCGAATATACGTACAGCGGCGTGCCGAGCTGGCTGGCCAGGGCGTCGAGCGCCACGCCTTCGGCGTGCAGGATGCCGTTCTGGTAATGGAAATGCGGATGGCCGGCCAGGCCGGGCAACGTGGAGTTCGGGGATGTCATGGAAGCGTGGTGGGGGCGGGGATCTTGGGCGGGTCGGGGTATTCCGGCCCCGACTGGCCAGGCTGCGGCGGCAGGTACAGCGGACCCTTGAAGCCGCAGGCGGCGACCAGGCCGGTCGCGGCAAGCGTGGCTACAATGCGTAAGACCATGCGGCTGCGTGCCAAATGGAACACTCGAAACTCCGTAATTCTTGCAGGTTCGATTATGACTGAAACCGAATTCCTTGCGTTGGTCGACCAAGTACTGGACAGCATCGAAAGCCAGGCCGACGACTGGGCGGCCTCGCAGGATGTCGATATCGAGACCAGCCGCAGCGGCAATGTGCTGACGCTGGTATTCGAGGACGGCACCCACGTAGTCGTGAACAGCCAGGCCGCCATGCAAGAGATCTGGGTTGCCGCCCGCAGCGGCGGATTTCACTACCGGTATGACGGCCAGTACTGGAACGACACCCGGGGCGGCCCGCGGCTGCCCGACGCGCTTTCGCAGATCTGCTCCGAGGCCGCCGGCGTGCCGGTAGCCGTGCGGCTGTAATCGCGGGCCCGTGCCGGCTGGCGCCACAGGCGCCGGTCAGAACGGGATTTTTTGCGACCAGGGCGTTTGTTTCCGGGGGTTCAGGTCGGGCGACACGCGGATGCTGTTGTCGCCGCCAGCGCCGCCGCCCACCAGATCGTTCAGGAACTCGCCCAACTGGTCGGTTTCGGCCGGCGTGGGTTCAGACAGCCCCAGCCGCGCCACGGCCTGGCCCGGCGGGAACTCCGAAAAATAGAAATCGCCGCGGTCGACCAGCAGGCCGTCGGGGCGGGGGCGTTCTTTTTGCTCGGGCACGCCCTTGAGCATATCGCCCATGTAGTCCAGCCAGATCGGCATGGCCACGCCGCCGCCGGTTTCGCGCGAGCCCAGCGACTTGGGCTGGTCGAAACCCATCCAAGCCGTGGCTACCAAGCTGGGCACGTAGCCCGAGAACCAGGCGTCGACCGATTCGTTGGTGGTGCCGGTCTTGCCCGCGATGTCGGAACGCTTGAGCGTGGCGCGCGCGCGCGCCGCGGTGCCGCTGGTGGCAACGCCGCGCAGCATGTCGTCCATGACGTAGGCGGTGCGCGGGTCGATGGCCCGGGCAGCGGCGTCGCCCGCCACGATGGGCTTGGACTGCATCAGCACCTTGCCGCTGCTGTCGGTGACGCGGTCGATCAGGTAGGGGGCGATGCGGTAGCCGCCGTTGGCGAACACCGCGTACGCGCCCGCCAGCTGCAACGGCGTGACCGAGCCCGCGCCCAGCGCCAACGGCAGCACGGCTGGCTGGCGCGCCTTATCGAAGCCGAAGCGCGTCAGATACTCTTGCGCGTATTGCGGGCCGATGGCTTGCAGGATGCGGATCGACACCATGTTCTTGGACTTGTACAGGCCTTGCCGCATGGTCAGCATGGGCTCGTACACGTTGCCGTAGTTCTTGGGATGCCAGGCCTTCGAACCCGTTTGCTCTGCGGTCAGCTCGAACGGCTGGTCGGATATCTGGGTAGCGGGCGTCAGGCCACGCTCGAGCGAGGCAGCGTAGATGAAAGGCTTGATGTTCGAGCCGGGCTGGCGCCAGGCCTGGGTGACGCGATTGAACTTGCCGCGGTAGAAATCGAAGCCGCCCACCATGGCGCGGATCGCGCCGTCTTGCGGCGACAGTGACACGAAGGCCGCTTGCACCGAGGGCATGTTGATGACTTCCCAGCCGTCGCCCAGCTTGTGGATGTAGACCACCGAGCCGCGCTGCAGGCGCCGCTCGGCCGAGGCCTTGCTGCCCAGCGAGCGCGCCACCACCGCCAACACTTTCTTGTCGGTGATGGTGATGATTTCGTTGGCGCTGCGCGCCACCTTGATTTCGGTGGGGCTGGCCGACAGCACGACGCCCGTCAGCAGGTCGTCGCTGTCAGGGTACTTTTCGAAGACGCCGTCCAGGTAGTCGTCCAGCGCCTGGGGGTTGTTTTCGATGCCCGCCGGCATGTCGAGCTGCTCTTCCGGGCCAGGGTACACGGCGCGGCGCGTGTATTGCAGCACGCCGTCGCGCACCGCGTGATAGGCCGATTCCTGGTCTTTCGAGCGCACCGTGGTGTAGATGTTGATGCCGCGCGAGTACAGGTCGTCTTGGTAGATGCCGTAGAGCAGTTGGCGCGCCAGCTCGGCCACGTATTCGCCGTGGATGGCATAGCCGCCGGCGGGCGTGCCTTCGGCCGCCTTGATGACGATAGGTTGCGCCTTGGCCTGCTGGTATTCGGCGTCGGTCAGGTAGCCCAGCGAATGCATGCGGCCCAGCACGTAATGCTGCCGCAGTTCGGCACGCGGGCGGTTGGCGATGGGATTGAAGCGCGACGGCGCCTTGGGAATGCCCGCCAGCATGGCGGCCTCGGCCGCGGTGACCTGCGATACGGGCTTGCCGAAATACGTGCGTGACGCGGCGGCGAAGCCGTAGGCGCGGTGCCCCAGGTAGATCTGGTTCATGTAGAGCTCGAGGATCTGGTCTTTGGTGAGCTCGGATTCGATCTTGAAGGTAAGCAGCAGTTCGTAGAACTTGCGCGAATAGGTTTTCTCGGACGACAGGTAGAAGTTGCGCGCCACCTGCATGGTGATGGTGCTGGCGCCCTGCGATTTCGACATGCTGAGCAGGTTGGCCAGCCCGGCGCGCACCACGCCGGTCCAGTCGATGCCGCCGTGCTGGTAGAAGCGGTCGTCTTCGGCGGCCAGCACGGCCGATTTCATGACGTCGGGAAATTCATTGAAGCGCAGCACGTTACGGCGTTCTTCGCCGAATTCGCCGATCAGGACGTGGTCGGCCGTGTAGATGCGCAGCGGCACGCGCGGCCGGTAGTCGGTCATGGCGTGCAGGTCGGGCAGGTTGGGCCAGGCCAACGCCAGCGCCATGCCGCCCAGCAAGACGCCACACAGCGCCAGGCCGCCAAAGAAAATGCCCATCTTCACGAAAAACCGCAAAATGGGCGATCCGCTTTTGGGAGGTGGGGCTTTTTTGGAAGAATTCTGCGACTTGCTCATCGCGGCGATTTTACGGGCATCTGTAGGTGCGCTTGGTGGTGGTTACCGGGTTTCTGTAACAAATTCGTTCAGTGTGGTAAGCGGGCAACTGGCCGGCGATGGGATAATGCACGCATGAATGGTTTGGCGAATACAGATCTGGCCCCGGGCGCCGGCCCTGCCGACAGCCCCTGCGTGGCGGCCGAGGCGGGGCCGCGCGTGCGCCTGCCGCACGACCTGCCTATTTTCCTGGTGGGCATGATGGGGGCGGGCAAGACCACCATCGGCCGCGGCCTGGCGCGCGTGCTGGGCCGCGAGTTCATCGATCTCGACCATGAACTGGAAGCGCGCTGCGGCGTGCGGGTGCCGGTGATTTTCGAGATCGAGGGCGAAGGCGGCTTTCGCAAGCGCGAGGCGGCCGCCCTCGATCATTGCACCCAGCGGCGCGGCATCGTGCTGGCCACCGGCGGCGGCGCCGTGCTGGCGCCCGAAAACCGCCGTCTGCTGCGCGAACGCGGCGTGGTAGTGTACTTGCGCGCCAGCGTCGATGAACTGTTCCGGCGCACTAGCCGCGATCGCAACCGCCCGCTGCTGGCCAACCCCGATCCGCGCGGCACCCTGTGCGACCTGATGGCCCGGCGCGAACCTTTGTACGAAGAAGTGGCCGATCTGGTGGTCGACACGGGCACCATGCCGGTGTCGCACCTGGTGAAGTCGCTGCTGCCGTTGCTGCAAGCCTACGAGAAGAACCCATGACCGTCGTCGACGTCGATACCCCCGGTGGCCGCTACCCCATTCATATCGGCCCGGGCCGCCTGGATGCGCTGGACCAATCCATTCCCGCCGACGCCACGGCCATCGCAGTGGTTACCAACCCCACCGTGGCCGCCCTGTATGGCGAGCGCGTCGAGGCGGCGCTGGCCCGCACCGGCCGCCGCGTGCTGCGTATCGAACTCCCCGACGGCGAGGCCCACAAAGACTGGCAGACCCTGAACCTGATCTTCGACGCCCTGCTTACCCATCGCCTGGACCGCCGCGCCGTGCTGGTGGCGCTGGGCGGCGGCGTGATCGGCGACATGACCGGTTTCGCCGCGGCGGTCTACATGCGTGGCATCCGTTTTGTGCAGGTGCCCACCACGCTGTTGGCGCAGGTCGATTCTTCCGTGGGCGGCAAGACGGCCGTGAACCATCCACTGGGCAAGAACATGATAGGCGCGTTCTACCAGCCGGTGGCGGTGGAAATCGACACCGACGTACTGGACACGTTGCCGGCGCGCGAAGTGTCGGCGGGACTGGCCGAAGTGATCAAGTATGGCCTGATCCTGGATGCCGAGTTCTGGAGCTGGTGCGAAGCCCATGCTGCCGCATTGCGGGCCCTGGACCCGGCCACCCTGGCCCATGCCATACGCCGCTCGTGCGAACTGAAGGCGCAGGTGGTGGGCAAAGACGAGCGTGAATCGGGCCTGCGCGCCATCTTGAACCTGGGCCACACCTTCGGCCACGCCATCGAGTCGGGCCTGGGCTACGGCGAGTGGCTGCATGGCGAGGCGGTAGGCTGCGGCATGGTGCAGGCGGCCGAGCTGTCGGCCGAGGTGGCCGGTTTTCCGCGCGCCGACGTGGCGCGGGTGCGTGCGCTGGTGCAGGCCATCGGCTGCCCCACCACGGCCCCCGATCTCGGGGCCGAACGCTGGCTGGCCCTGATGCAGGTCGACAAGAAGACCGAGGGCGGCGAAATCCGCTTCGTGCTGATGCCGCGCATTGGCCAGGCGCTGACTCGGGCCGCGCCGCTCGATGCGGTGCAAGCCGTGCTGGCCCGCACAGTGCAATGACCGCGCCGGGACGATGCCGCCAATGAACGCACTGGCCTGCTACGCATCCGATCCCTCAGCCACCCGCGGGCGCCGGCACGCCGAGCCGCCTCCGCAGAACCGCACCGAGTTCCAGCGCGATCGCGATCGCATCATTCATTCCACGGCTTTTCGCCGGCTGGAATACAAGACGCAGGTGTTCGTCAACCACGAAGGCGACCTGTTCCGCACGCGCCTGACGCACAGCCTGGAAGTGGCGCAGATCGCCCGCACGCTGGCGCGCAGCCTGCGTCTGTCGGAAGACCTGACCGAAGCCATTGCTCTGGCCCACGACCTGGGCCACACGCCTTTTGGGCACGCCGGACAGGATGAATTGAACGCCTGCATGCGCGAACTGGCGCCGCAGGCGGGCGGCTTCGAGCACAACCTGCAAAGCCTGCGCGTGGTCGATGAGCTGGAAGAACGCTACGCCGAGTTCAGCGGCCTGAACCTGTGCTTCGAGACGCGCGAAGGCATCTTGAAGCACTGCTCGGCCGCGCATGCGCGACAGCTGGGCGATGTGGGCGAACGCTTCCTGAACCGCACCCAGCCATCGCTGGAAGCCCAGTTGGCCAACCTGGCCGACGAAATTGCCTACAACAACCACGACATCGACGACGGTCTACGCTCGGGCCTGATCACGCTCGAGCAGATGCAGGATGTGACGATCTTCGCGCGCCATTACGCCGAGGTGGCCGAGCGTTATCCGCGGCTGGCCGAGCGCCGCGCCATTGCCGAAACCGTGCGGCGCATGATCAACACGCTGATTGTCGACCTGACCGCCACATCGTTGGCGCGCATCGCCGATGCGGCGCCGGCCGACGCCGATGCGGTGCGCCGCGCGCCGCCGCTGGCCGGCTTTTCCGACGACGTGCGACGCGAAGCCGACGAGCTGAAGCGATTCCTGTTCGACAACCTGTACCGCCACTATCGCGTGGTGCGCATGACCAACAAGGCGCGCCGCATCGTGCGCGAGCTGTTCCAGGCCTTCCTTTCCGATCCGCGCCTGCTGCCGCCGGATCACCGCCGCGACGCGCCGGACCAGGCCCGCGCCATCGCCGATTACATCGCCGGCATGACGGATCGCTATGCGATCCGCGAGCACCGGCGGTTGTTCGAGATGGGCTAGTGGTACTTACGCCGGCGGTTCGTTTGGCTCGGCGGTGATATCGAGGGCGGCCAGGATTTCTTCCGTGTGTTCGCCCAATGAGGGGGCCGGGCGCCGAATACCGGTGGGGGTTCTGGAAAAGCGCGCAACAGGGCGGATTTCCCGTAGCGGGCCCGCGACCGGATGGCAGGTCTGCTGGAACAACCCCACGGCTGCAAGGTGCGGGTGCGACGGCAGCTCGTCAAGGCGGTAGATCGGCGTGGCAGGGATGTCCAGTCTGTCGCAGAGTTCGATCCACTCGGCCGTGGTTCTGCCAGCGGCCAGTTCGCGCAGGTGCTGGTACAACGCCTTGATGTGCTGATTGCGCTTGGCGCGGTCGGAGATGTCGTAGCGTTCGGCGAGATCGGGCCGTCCTACCTCGTGAAAAAACGCCTGCCAGTGCCGGTCGGTGTAGGGCAGCAGGCTGATCCAGCCATCAGCCGTGCGCACGGGCTGGCGGCCGTTTTCCAGCAACCGTGCGTAGCCGGCCGGTTGATCGGAACCGCGGAAAGTCATGCCGCCCATGTGTTCGGTCAGGACGAAGGCGGCCATGGTTTCGAGCATGGGCACTTCGACATACTGGCCGTGGCCGTGCCGCTCCCGGTAGAGCAGCGCGGCCATTACCGCGTTGGCCAAAGCAAGTCCGGTCGTCTTGTCGGCGATCAGGCTGGGTACGTAGACGGGCTGTTGTTGGCCGATCGACGAGGCTCCCACCAGGCCGCATGCGGCCTGGATGGTGTCGTCGAACGCGGGACGGTCGCGATGCGGTCCATCCTGGCCATATCCCGTGGCCGCGCAATAGACGATGCGCGGGTTCATGCCGGCAACTTCATCGTAGCCAAAGCCCAGCTTTTCGATCGCCTGCACGCGCATGTTGTGGATGAGGACATCGGCCCGCTCAATCAGGCGGCACAGCACTTGTTTATCGTGCGGCGTTTTCAGGTCGAGCCGGATGGAACGTTTGTTGCGGTTCAGTGCCAGGAAGATGGAACTCATGCCGGGCGTGTTCACCGCGCCATTGGCCCGCATCATGTCGCCTGCGGGGGGCTCGACCTTGATGACGTCCGCGCCCAGGTCGGCCAGCACCTGGGTGGCCATGGGGCCCAGGACGACGGCTGTCAGGTCGATGACGCGTATGCCGTCCAGTGGTCCGGCAAGCGATGAAGATGAAGTGAGCGTTGTGGTCATGCTGGGGTGAATCCTTCTATCGCTTCTGGAATACGGGCAGTCGGCGGGCTGCCATAGCCGCCACTCCTTCGCGAAAATCGGCGGTTGCGAACTGGATAGCCTGTTCCTGCAGCTCGCGCTGGTTGGACTGGTGGAGGAGGTCGGCGAGATTGGCCCGCAGCGTGGCGCGCGTGCTTTCTACCGCGAGCGGCGCTGAGGCCGCGATGTCGGTGGCCAGCGAAATGGCCTGTTCCCGCACGTCGTCAATGGTGTTGCACAGTTGATCTGCGAGGCCAATGTCGACGGCGCGCACGCCATCGATGCGGCTGCCCGTATAGAACAGCATCGCGGCGTGCTGCTGTCCGATCAGGCGGGGCAGCGTCAAGCTCAGCCCGAAGCCGGGATGAAAGCCCAGCCTGTTGAAATTGACACTGAAGCGCGCCTCGGGGCAGGTGACGCGAAAATCCGCCGCCAGGGCGAGCCCTACGCCCGCGCCGACCGCTGCGCCTTGCACGGCCGCCACAATGGGCTTGCGGGTGCGGAACAGTCGTAGTGCCTGGCGATAGAACGCCGCGGGGTCGGGCTTGGTGGAGGGATCGCGGCTGGCGAAATCAGCGCCTGCGCAAAATGACTTCACGTCCGATGCGAGCACGACGGCACGGCAGGAGTTATCGTCATCCAGCGCTTCGAACTCGTGCGCCAGCGCGGCCAGCAAGCCAGGTTCGAGAAAGTTGTGCGGCGCGCGGCGCATTGCCACGATGGCGACGTGTCCGCGGCGGTAGGTTTGAATATCAGGGCTAGATTCGTTTGTGGTCATGGTTTCGCGTTTTCTGCATAATTCGGGGTACTAGTGAAGAACCACACAGGGGGCATAGCGGCGCATGGAGGCATCTGATTCCGCGTCATCCAATCGCGCGGCGCCGCACCGGCGTATTGCACTGGAAGACCTGCGCAAGAAAGACCTGAACCTGTTGGTTGTTCTGGCTGCTTTGCTCGAAAGCAACAGCGTCAGCGCCGCAGCCAAGCGACTTGGCAGCACCCAACCATCGACGAGCCGGATGCTCGAGCGCCTGCGTGAAGACCTGGGCGATCCGCTGCTGATCAAGAGCGCCCTGAAGATGGTTCCCACCCGTCGCGCCAAAGAGCTGCGCAGCGCGCTCGATGCGGTCTTGCGCATGATCGAGAGCGACATCTATGGCGACAGCGAGTCTTATGACCCGTCGCAAGAAACGGGCACGTATGTCATTGGCATCAACGATTCGCTGCAGGCCGTGATTGCGCCGGCGTTCTTCGATCGGCTGCGCACCCTGGCGCCGCGCGCGAACGTGCGCATGCAGCCGGTTCCTCAGCCCAGCGGGGCGCTGGCACTGGCTAATGGCACGCTGGACCTGATGGTGGCGTTCTATCCGATAGAGTCCGACATGCTGCGCTCGCAACAGTTGTTCACGGCCCGCTTTGGCTGCCTGGTGGCCGAAGGCCAGGCCGGGGCCGGCCTCGATCCGGCACGGCTGGCCGAGCGCCCTTGCCTGGATATTTCCCAGTTTGGCCTGGTGACCCGCCTGCTGGACCGCTATTTCACCGTGCATGGCTACCATCGCAAGATTGTCGGTACCCTGACCAGTTATCTGGCGGCAGCCGATGCCGTCAGCGGCACCGACATGTATGCCATGGCGCCGGTGTATCTCAAGCCGCTGCTGTGCCGGCATCCGGGCGTGCGCTTCGTCGACATGAAAGACCCGTTGCTGGCGTTGCCGGTGCATTTGTGCTGGCACAACAATGTGCATACTCATCCGTTTGTATCGCGGCTGCGGGCGCTGCTGGTCGAGGCAAGCGAGCCGTTTACCGGCAACTGAGGCGGTCATTCTGGGTGTATGCCCGCGGCCTTGGCGACCTGCCGGAAGCGGTTGATCTCGGCAAAGTGGAAATCACGCATGGCCTGAGGCGTCAACGGCATCATGTCGCTACCTTTTTGCGCGATGAATGCTTCCGATGCCGGGGTGTGCAGAACGGCCTGCATGGCGTCGGCAAGCCGGCCGGCAATGGCATCGGGCGTTTCGGCCCGCACATAGAACGACACCCAGCTGTATTGGACGTAGTCGGCGAATCCACTTTCCCTGACCGTGGGCACGTCCGGCAGCTCGGGGTGCCGATGTTCGCCGGATACGGCCAACGCCCGCACCTTGCCTTGTTTGAGCAAGGTGAGCGCTCCGCCCGTGTCGACCAGGGCCACGTCGAGCCGGTTGCCGATGACGTCTGCCATGATCGGGGCCTGGCCTTTGTACGGGATATTGGCCAGGCGGATTCCAGCCAGGCTGGCGAACCACTCGGCCGCCAGCCGATAGCCGGCTGAGTATGTGCCGACGTTCAGGGGCCCGTTCTGTCGGGCCTTGGCGACCAGATCGCCGATGCTGTGCAGCGCAGATTCGGCAGGCGCCAGGAATACATTCATGTTGCGGCTGATGCCGGCTATGGGCCGGAAGTCGCGCACCGGATCGTAGGGCAGGTTCTTGAGCACCAGCGGATTGACCGACATTGGCGAATTGCTGGCCAGCAAGATGGTGTACCCGTCGGCAGGCGCCTGTTTGAGTGCCTGGATGCCGATGATGCCGTTGGCCCCTGGCCGGTTTTCTACCACGACGGGGTGGCCGAAGTACTTGGCCAATGCTTCTCCGTAGAAGCGCGCTGACGCATCGGAGCCGCTGCCCGGCGTGAACGGCACGATGATGGTCAGCCCGCGGGATGGAAAATCGTCGGCGGCGCGCGCGGCGATGGCGACGCAAGACAAGGCGAGCGCCAATGTCATCCAGGTAATGCGTTTCATAGGCTTTTCCGGTCGGTTACGAAGTTCCAGAGCGCATCTCCGCCATGGACGATGGCATGCTTGCCCAGCTGTTGCGCCCAATGCGTTTCGCTACCGTATTCAGCGCGCCAGCTCCATAGACGTCGCGTGCAGAAGTGCAACGAATGCTCGTACGTGAAGCCGATGGCGCCGTGAACCTGGTGGGCGATGGCGGCGGCCTGGCCCGCGGCCCGGCCGCAGATCACCTTGGCTGCCATGGCGCGCCAGGCCCAGTCGGGTTGGGGCAGCGCGGCGCAGGCGGCTGCCGTGGCCATGCGAGCCGCGACCACGGCATTGGCCAGCACTGCCAGCTGTTGCTGAATGGCCTGGAATTTGGCGATAGGCCGACCGAACTGCGTGCGCTCACCGGCATAGGCGACGGTCTGGTCCAGAACGCGTTCCAGCGTGCCGGCAATGCGAATTGCCGATAGCAGCGCTCCGAGCGCGTCTGGACAACGCATGGACGGTAACGGGTCCGCGGCGGCCCAATGCGTGGGGGCGGCGTCGTCGAAACGCAGCCGGTCGCGGGCTTCACCCGCGATATTGGCGTCCGTGTCGATCGCGGCCAGATTTGCTGGCACGAGGGCCCACAAAGGTTGCTGGTCGTGCGCCATCGTTGTCCGAACCAGGACATGGCTCGCGTACCGGCCCCAAGGTACCGTCAGCGAACCTGACAGGGTGGGAGAGTTGCCGGCGGCCACGACCTCGCCGCCGCGTGAAAGACCCAGCGCGATCGGGCCATCCGGCACGGGCAGCCCGAGACGCGACAGCAGGCCGGCGCACACTGCCGTATCGATGAACGGCACTGGGAGCAGGTTGCGTGCCGCTGCCAGCAGGACCGGCAGGCCTTCGGCCCAGGTGGCGCTCGCGCCACCTTCGGCTTCGCCGACAAACAGGCGTATCAACCCGCTTTGTTCCAGCGCACTCCACAACTGGGCGGGCCATTGCCCCTGTTCCATGCGCTCAGTGTCGGCCAGGGACGAGGTGCCGGCGAAAAGACGTTCGGCGCTGTCGGCCAGCATGCGTTCGAGTTCGGTCATCTGAGTTCGAGCCCCCGGGCGATGATGCCGCGCAAGATTTCACGTGTGCCGCCGCGCAGCGAGAACGACGGCGCAACCTGGGTCAGGTAGGCCTGCGTGGCCGTAAACGGGCCGCCGTGCGCAAGCAGTTCGGTTCCGAACAGCTGGTGAGCCACTTCTGGAATGCGCTGTTCAAACAGCGCGCCCATGTCCTTGACGTTGGCGGCAGCCTGGCCCGGGTTTTCTCCGCGATTAAGCATGGCGGCGATGCCACACGACATTTGCCGCAGCGTGGCCAGTTCGGCCACCAGCGTGCCCAGCTCGGTGGCGTGGCAGGCGTTGTCCGCGTCAGCATGGTCCAGCATCTCGGTGAGCAACGCGTAGCTGCTCAGGTAACGCTCTGGACCGCTGCGCTCAAAGGCGAGTTCGGTCGTGACCTGGGCCCAGCCGTCGCCAGCCTTGCCGACCAGCATGCGATCCGGCACGAAAACATCTTGCAGCACCACTTCGTTGAAATGAGCCGCGCCGGTGATGTTCTTGATGGGGCGCACCTGCAGGCCGGGGCTGCGCATGTCGACCAGCATCTGCGACAGGCCAGCGTGCCGCTCTTGCGTGGCGGGCGAAGTCCGCACCAGTGCAATCATGTAATGCGCGCGATGGGCGTTGGATGTCCATAGCTTGGTGCCGTTGATCTGCCAGCCGTTGGAGACGCGCGTCGCACGGGTGCGGATCGAGGCCAGGTCCGAGCCCGAATCGGGTTCGCTCATGCCGATGCAGAAACGCAGCTCGCCGCGCGCGATGGCGGGAACGAGCTCTTGTGCAACGTCGGGATGGCCGTAACGCATCAGCAGCGGGCCGCTTTGTCGTTCGGCCACCCAGTGCGCGCCCACGGGCGCGCCGGCAGCCAGCAGTTCTTCCAGGACGACGTAGCGCTCGAGCATCGATTGTTCGCGCCCGCCATACGATTTGGGCCAGGTCATGCCTATCCAGCCTTCGCGCCCCAGCGCCAGGCTGAACTCGGGGTCGTGCCCGCTCCAGCTCTGGGCCCGCTGTTGGGGCGGGAGCTGACCGATGGTGCGGTGAAGAAAATCCCTGACCTGGCCACGCAGATCCGCCAGCGAGTCGTCTGGCTCGGCGGGGGGGATGATGATCTTTTCGGCGATGCTCACCTGGACTCCTGTGCCGTGTCTGAAAGTGCGAGGCAGGATATCAAGCAGGATCGCGTCCACCTATCGCGCCGACGGCATATTGCTTATGCGCGCGGCTGGATATCGCATGCGTGGCTCAGGCTTATGCCTGGGCCGGTATGACCGATATGCGGCGCTCTGTTATTGCGAGAGGGCGGGCCTGTGCGTAGCCTTTAGGCGCCATGCGTAAACACAAAACGAATGAGTGGATGGAGACTTGCATGAATGACACGAACTTGCCGCGGATGTCCCGCCTGCGGCGCCGGATTCTGCTGGGCGGCATGATGGTCCCGGCCTGCTGGCTGGCCAATCCGGCTGGCGCATCGGGACAAGAGACGGCATACCCCACCAAGGCGGTACGCATCGTCGTGTCGTTTCCGCCCGGCACCGGATCGGACAGCAGCGCCAGGTTCCTGGCGCGTCAACTCGAAAAGCGCTTTGGCCAGCCGTTCATCGTGGAGAATCGCCCGGGTGGCAATAGCTTCATTGCCGCCGAGGCGGTCGCGCGCGCAGACCCCGATGGCTACACGCTTTTCCTCGCGAGCAATTCGCCGATGGCAACGAACGTGGTTCAGTTCAAGTCGCTGCCCTATGACCCTGTGAACGATTTCGCGCCGGTGGCGCGCCTGTACTACGGCGCGATGGTGCTGTCGGTGGCGGCAAGCTCGCCCTATCACTCGGTGGCGCAACTGGTGCAGGCCATCAAAGATCGTCCGGGCCAGCTGAACTACGGTTCGGGCTCGGCCTCGTACCAAATCGCGACCGAACTGTTCCTGACCATGGCCGGCGGCGATGCAACGGCCATCCCCTACAAGGGCGCCGCGCCGGCAATGGCCGATCTGGCGGGCGGGCAGGTGGATTTCGCTTTTTCCGACTACACCGCGGCCGCAGCCTTGGCCCAGGCGAACAAGACCCGCATTCTGGCCATTGCCACCGACAAGCGGTTGGAGATCGAGCCCGATGTGCCCACTCTTCAGGAGCTGGGCTTCGACGACTATTACATGGTCAACTGGGTGTCGTTGTTTGCTCCGGCGGGCACGCCGCCCGCGGTCATCAGCAAGCTGAGTGACACCGTGGTCCAGGTATTCAACGGACCCGAGGCCGCCGCCTTCATCGGCCGCACCAACGGCCGGATTTTCGCGGCCGGCCCGGAAGTATTGCGGCAGTACCAGCTTGCCGAGATCGAGCGTTGGTCGAAGGCGGCCAAAATAGCCGGCATACGCCCGCAATAGCTGTCAGCGTTGCGTGCGGTACGGCTCGTCTTCGGGCACGAACACGCCTTCGGCGCGCGCTTCGCGCGTCCACTCCTGCATGGCGGGCAGCGCCAGCACGGCATCCATGTACTCGCGCACCGCGCCCGCGGCCGACACGCCGTAGGTGGTGAAGCGCGACACCACCGGCGCGTAGAACGCGTCCGCGATGCTGAAGCGGCCGAACAGGAATGGGCCGCCCTGACCGAACTCGGCGCGCGTGTCATGCCAGATGGCTTGCACGCGAGACACGTCGCCCTGGGCTGCCGAAATATCAATGCCGGGCAGATGGGCCTCGACATTCATGGGCATGACCTGGCGCAGTTGGCCGAAGCCGCTGTGCATTTGCGCGGCCAACGAGCGCGCGCGGGCCCGCGCGCGCGGGTCGGCCGGCCACAGGCCCGCTCGCGGATGCTGTTCGGCGGCGTATTCGCAGATGGCCAGCGAATCCCAGATGGCGAAGTCGCCATCGAGCAGCACGGGCACCAGCCCCGCGGGCGTGATGCCGCCCAGACGCTGGGCGAACTCGGGCGTAAACAGGCCCAGCTTCTGTTCCTGGAAGGCAATGCCGGCGGCGCGCAGCGCCAGCCATGGGCGCAGGGACCAGGACGAGTAGTTCTTGTTGCCGATGATGAGCGTGTACATGGCGATGGGGGCGAAACGAGTGGGGGTTTTCGTTCTGGATCGCACGGTATCAGGCGTCCTTGCGGAACGCCAGATACTGGGATGGCTCAGTCTACTGCGATTTGTTGCGTTGCAACACCCGGCCCAGGTAATGCCCTGTATGGCTCTGTGGGTTGGCCGCGACATCTTCCGGCGTGCCGGTGGCGACCACGCGCCCGCCCCCGTCGCCGCCTTCCGGCCCCATGTCGACGACCCAGTCGGCTGTCTTGATGACGTCGAGGTTGTGCTCGATGATCAGCACGGTGTTGCCGCTGTCGACCAGCTGGTTCAGCACCTGCAGCAGCATTTCGATGTCGCGGAAATGCAGGCCCGTGGTGGGCTCGTCCAGGATGTAGAGCGTGCGGCCGGTGCTGCGGCGCGACAGTTCTTGCGACAGCTTGACCCGCTGGGCCTCGCCGCCCGACAGCGTGGTGGCGCTCTGGCCCAGGCGGATGTACGACAGGCCCACGTCGATGAGGGTGTGCAGCTTGCGCGCGATGGCCGGAACCGATTCGAAGTACTCCAGCGCCTGCTCGACGGTGAGGTCGAGCACTTCGCTGATGTTGCGGCCCCGGTAGCGGATTTCGAGCGTTTCGCGGTTATAGCGCCGGCCGTGGCAGACGTCGCACGGCACGTACATGTCGGGCAGGAAGTGCATTTCGACCTTGACCACGCCGTCGCCCTGGCAGGCCTCGCAGCGCCCGCCTTTGACGTTGAAGCTGAAGCGCCCCGGGTCGTAGCCGCGCGCGCGGGCTTCGGGCACGCCGGCGAACAGCTCGCGGATGGGCGTGAACAGGCCGGTATAGGTGGCCGGGTTGCTGCGCGGCGTGCGGCCGATGGGGCTTTGGTCGACGCTGATGATCTTGTCGAAGTGCTCCAGGCCGCTGATCGATGCGTACGGCGCGGGCTCGCTCTGGGCATGGTGCAGCTGGCGCGATACGGCCACGGCCAGCGTGTCGTTGACCAGCGTCGACTTGCCCGACCCCGATACGCCCGTGACGCACACCAGCCGGCCGGCGGGGATGCGCAAGTCGACGGTCTTCAGGTTATTGCCGCTTGCCCCTTCCAGCACCAGCCAGGACTGCTCGTCGGTTACCGCGCGCCGTTTAGGAACAGGAATGGCGCGCCGCCCGCTGAGGTACTGGCCGGTCAGCGAGGCGGGGTCGTCCTGCACGGCCGCGGGCGTGCCCTGCGCCACCACCTGGCCACCGTGCTCGCCCGCGCCCGGGCCCATGTCGACCACCCAGTCGGCCAGCCGGATCATGTCTTCGTCGTGCTCGACCACGATGACGCTGTTGCCGAGGTCGCGCAGGTGCTGCAGCGTGCCGATCAGGCGGTCGTTGTCGCGCTGGTGCAAGCCGATGGAGGGTTCGTCCAGCACGTACATCACGCCGGTCAGGCCCGAGCCGATCTGGCTGGCCAACCGGATGCGCTGCGCTTCGCCGCCGGAAATGGTGTCGGCGCTGCGGTCCAGCGACAGGTAGTTCAGCCCCACGTTGTTCAAAAAGCTCAGGCGCGCCTCGATTTCGCGCACGATGCGCTGGGCGATTTCCTGCTTGGCGCCAGTGAGGGTCAGCGCCTGGAACCACGCAAGGCAATCCGACAGCGGCATCGCCTCGACTTCGTAGATGGCCTGGCCGCGCCGTTCGCCTTCGCGCGGGTTGTCGCCGATGAGCACATGCCGGGCCTCGGCGCGCAGGCGCGAGCCACCGCAGTCGGGGCAGGTCTTGATGTTGCGGTATTTGCCCAGCTCTTCGCGCACGGTGGCCGAGTCGGTTTCGCGCCAGCGGCGTTCCAGGTTGGGGATGACACCCTCGAAGGTGTGCCGCTTGACGGTGCTGCGGCCTTTTTCGTTCAGGTAGACGAACGCGATTTCTTCATCGCCCGAGCCATACAGCACCTTGCGGCGCAAGTCTTCCGGCAGGTCTTCGAAGGGTGTTTCGATGTCGAACTCGTAATGCGCGGCCAGGCTGGTCAGCAGCGAGTGGGTAAAGGCGTTGCGGCGGTCCCAGCCCCGGATGGCGCCGGCCGCCAGGCTGAGTTCGGGAAACGCCACCACCCGCTTGGGGTCGAAGAAGCCGACCTGACCGATGCCATCGCAAGTGGGACAGGCACCCATGGGGTTGTTGAAGCTGAACAGCCGCGGTTCGAGCTCGGGCAGGCTGTGGCTGCATACCGGGCAGGCGTAGCGACTGGAAAATACCTGCTCGCGTCCACTGTCCATGTCCAGGGCCACCGTGCGGCCGTCGGCCAGTTGCATGGCGGTTTCGAAGCTCTCGGCCAGGCGCTGTTTGCTTTCGGGCTTGATGCGCAGGCGGTCGACCACGACGTCGATGTCGTGCTTTTCGTTTTTCTTCAGCGGCGCCATGTCGCTGATTTCCTGCATCTGGCCGTCGACCCGCAGGCGCACGTAGCCCTGGGCCTGCAGGCTGGCGCATTCGTCTTCGAAACTGCCCTTGCGCGCGCGGGCGATAGGGGCCAGCACCGCCAGCCGCGTGTCGGCCGGCCAGGCCAGCACGGCATCGACCATCTGGCTGACGCTTTGCGCCTGCAGGGGCAGGCCATGGTCGGGGCAGTACGGCGTGCCCACCCGGGCGTACAGCAACCGCAGGTAATCGTGGATTTCCGTGATGGTGCCCACGGTGGAGCGCGGGTTGTGTCCGGCGGCCTTCTGCTCGATGGAAATCGCCGGCGACAGGCCTTCGATGAGATCGACGTCGGGCTTGTCCATCAGCTGCAGGAACTGCCGCGCGTAGGCCGACAGGCTTTCTACATAGCGGCGCTGCCCTTCGGCGTACAGGGTGTCGAACGCCAGCGAGGACTTGCCCGAGCCGGACAGGCCCGTTACCACCACCAGCTTGTGGCGGGGCAGGTCGAGCGAGACGTTCTTGAGGTTGTGGGTGCGCGCACCCCGAATGCGTATCGCGTCCATCAGGCGTTTCAGCGGTTTCAAAGGCCAACTTGGTACTATAGCGCGCCGAGTCCTTTCTCGTATAAGGCCCTGACCCGCCCGTTTCTGCATGCCGGCTGATACCAAACTGAAATTGACCCCTTCCGAGCGCCGCGCCAGCGTCGCGCTGGCGGGCCTGTTCGCCTGCCGGATGCTGGGCCTGTTCCTGCTGTTGCCCGTTTTCGCGGTCGCCGCGCGCGGCCTGCCCGGGGGCGACGATCCGGCAAAGGTTGGCCTGGCGCTGGGCATGTACGGGCTTACCCAGGCCTTCATGCAGATTCCCTTCGGCCTGGCGTCCGACCGCTGGGGCCGCCGGCCGGTGGTGGTGGCCGGCCTGCTGTTGTTCATTGCCGGCAGCGTCGTGTGCGCCCAGGCCCAGGACGTGTTCTGGATCACCATTGGCCGCGCCATCCAGGGCGCGGGCGCGATTTCCGCTGCCGTGACCGCCTGGCTGGCCGACGCCACCCGCGACGAGGTGCGTACCCGGGCCATGGCCATGGTGGGCGGCTCCATAGGCCTGTCGTTCGCGGCCTCGCTGGTGCTGTCGCCCCTGCTGGTGGGCTGGTGGGGGCTGTCGGGCCTGTTCTGGACCATTGCCTGCCTGGGCGTGGCCAGCCTGGCGGTGGCCCGCTGGGTGGTGCCGGTGGTGCCTCGCGGCGACGCGCGCAGCATGAACGTGCGGCCGCGCCAGGTGCTGGCCCATGCCGACCTGCTGCGCCTGAATTTCGGCGTGTTCGCCCTGCATTGCACCCAGGTGGCGCTGTTCGTGGTGGTGCCGGCCTTGCTGGCCCAGGCTGGCGGCCTGGCCGCGCAAGATCTCTGGAAGGCCTACCTGCCGATCATCGTGGTGTCGTTCGTGCTGATGGTGCCCGTGATTTTCGTGGCCGAGCGGCACCGCGCCCACCGTGGCGCGCTGCGCGCCTCGGTGGCCGGCCTGATCGTGGTATGCGCGCTGCTGCCGGCCGCCAGTCACGGTTTTTACACCCTGGCCATCGTCATGACGGCCTTTTTCGTGGTGTTCAACATTCTCGAGGCCCTGCAGCCCTCGCTGGTTTCGCGGGTTGCGCCGGCCCAGTACAAGGGCCTGGCCCTGGGCTTCTACAACACCGCCCAGGCCGCCGGCCTGTTCTGTGGCGGCGCGCTGGGCGGCTGGCTGGCCGCCCATGCCGGCGCCAATGCGGTGTTCCTTGGTGCGGCCGCTCTGGCGGCCGTCTGGCTGGCGGTGACCTGGGCGCTCAAGCCGCTGTCATAAAGGCACGCCCGGGGCCCGTGGCCGGGGCGATACCGGCTCGAACCGCAGTGACAGGCGTGTCTCTTGCGCCGGTAAAATCCGGGCAAGGTGCGGTAAGCTTACGGTAATGAAGGGCGGTGGATAGCTTCCCCGGCTATACGTGCGCCGCCCGCTGCAAGAGCCAGAAAATTGGCAAATCACCCCCTGTTCAAGTCTGGCAGTTTGGAACAAATTTTGTCTCTTGGGCAATTCAATTGCACCAGGGCACCAGAGGAAAAATCCCCATGGCATCGGTCAATAAAGTCATTCTCGTCGGCAACCTGGGACGCGATCCCGAAGTCCGCTACAGCCCCGATGGCGCGGCGATCTGCAATGTTTCCATTGCCACCACCTCGCAATGGAAAGACAAGGCCACCGGCGAGCGCCGCGAAGAAACCGAATGGCACCGCGTGGTCATGTACAACCGCCTGGCCGAGATCGCCGGCGAATACCTGAAGAAGGGCCGCTCGGTGTACATCGAGGGCCGCCTGAAGACCCGCAAGTGGCAAGACAAAGACACCGGCGCCGACCGCTACAGCACCGAAATCGTTGCCGACCAGATGCAGATGCTGGGCGGCCGCGATAGCGGCGGCGAAGGCGGCTACGGTGGTGGCGGCGGCTACGATGAAGCGCCGCGCCAGCAGCGCGCTGCGGCCCAGCGTCCGCCCGCGCAACGTCCGGCTCCGGCCGCCGCCGCGCCGGCCGCGGGCGGCGCCGCCAACCTGGCGGACATGGACGACGATATTCCGTTCTGACCGCCTTCGCGCGGCCCAAGCGGTCGATCGAAAGCCCTCGGTTAACGGGGGCTTTTTCATGCCTTGCGGCTGGCGAACGACGCAGGCGTGGGCTACCCGGCGCGATGGGCGCTATTGCCGCCCGCGGCGCGGAACAATGCCGGCACTTCGTCCAGCCCGCCTGCCACGGTATGCGGCGTGACGCCCAGTTCGTCAAAGGTGTTGCCACGACGGTTCACCCAGCAGACCTCGAAGCCGAAATGGCGCGCGCCCGCGGCATCCCAGGCATTGGACGACACGAACAAGATCTGGCCCGGCGCCAGCCCGAGCGCCTGACAGGCCAGCGTGTACACCCTGAAATCGGGTTTGAAAACCCCGGCGCGCTCGACGCTAAGTAAATGGGCAAAGTGGTGTTGCAGGCCGGAATGCCTGACGACGCTGTCGATCGAGAAGACCGATCCGTTCGACAGGATGGCCAGCGGCAGCCCGAGCTCGTTCAACTGCTGCAATGCCGCGGGCACTTCGGGATACGGGTCGAGCTTCAGGTAGGCGTCGCACAGCGCGGCGCGGGTGGCCGGGTCCAGATCGAGGCCCAGGCGGCGGCAGGTGTAGACCAGCGCGTCATCGGTGGCCTGTTCGAATGGCACGTACTGGCCCATCAGGCTGCGCAGCCAGGTGTATTCGAGCTGCTTCTGCCGCCATAGTTCGCTGATCTGCATGCCCTGGCCGGGATATGCGGCGTTGCACCGCTGCACGACCGAATGAACGTCGTAGAGCGTTCCGTAAAGATCGAAGACGATGGCCTGTGCTTGGGTCATGGCTGGTTCCTTCCCGGGACGCCGGTTGTTAGCCGCCTAGCCGCCGCGGCGGATGAGGGCTCTCTACAGGGCCGAGTGATCTTTCACCGCTTCGGCAAGCTTTGGTTTCAGCGTCTGAAACCGCTCATCCAGCGATTCGGGATCGGAGCGGTTCTGGGCGATCATGGCGGCCCGGACGTCGCCGCCCCGGATCACCTGCAAGGCGTCGGTCTCGATGCCTTCAACAATGGCCTGGGCAACCGCAGCGGCCGGTTCGCGCACAAAGCCGAGGTCTGGGCCCGCCCGCGAGGACGCCATCATCGGCGTGTCGGTTGCGCCCGGATACGCCGTCAGGACATGCACGCCCTCGCCTTTCAGTTCGCGCCGCAGCGCTTCGCCGAAATGCGAGATGCCGGCCTTGACGGCGGCGTAGGCGGTGTAGAAGGGCACGCCCACCAGCGCGATGCCGGAAGATATGTTGACGATCATTGCGTTACCCGAGGCGCGCAGGTGCGGCAGGGCCGCGCGCGCCAGCAGCACGGGCGCCAGCAGATTCACCGCCACCATCTGGGCGATGTCGTCTTCGGGAATGTCTTCAAGCCGCCCGGCGCGCACGCCCCCCGCGCTGTTGACCAGGATATCCAGGCCGCCCATGGACTTGCAGGCGGCCTGCAAGGCCCGCTGCCGGCCTTCGGCGGTGGCCACGTCGGCAGCGGTTCCGTCGGCCTGCGCGCCCTGCGCGCGCAGTTGCTCGACCGCTTGCCGCACGACCGCGGCCCGGCGCCCGGCGATGAACACCGTGGCGCCCTTGCGCGCCAGCTCGGCGGCCGTAGCGAGGCCGATGCCGCTGGATCCGCCGGTGATCAGGACTCTCTTACCCTGTACGTTCATGTTCGCGCTCTTCAGAAAAGTGAATTGCGGTGCTCGGGCACCATGCGCGAATAGTTTTAAATCATTTGTTCTAAAATGGTCAAATCCGGCGCGGCTGTGCAGTGCTCATGGGGTATCGCCATGCCGGGGGGTATCGCCATGCCGGCGCGCGCGGGCCGCGCGCGATTCGCGCCAGGCGATGTACACGCCACCGCCCACGATAAGCGCCGCGCCAACGCAGTCGTACAGGTCGGGGGCGTCGTGCCACACCAGCCAGCCCAGTAGCGAGGCCCATAGCAGCGCGCCGTAGTCGAACGGCGCCACCACCGAGGCCGGACCGATGCGAAAGCCTTGGGTGATGAAGGTCAGGCCCAGTGTGCTGAACAGCGCGATACCGGCGAAGTGAGGCAGGTGCGGCCATTGCAGCGGGGTCCAGAACGCCGGCACGGCCACCGCGCTGCAGACGAACTGGCCGACCACGATGTAGACGGTGGTGGTGAGCATGCTTTCGGAGCGCCCGATGGCGCGCGCGGTGAGCATCATGACGGCGTACAGCACCGCCGTGGCAAGCGGATAAAGCGCCTCTACCTGGAAGCTGGCCGCGCCCGGGCGCACGATGACCAGCACGCCCGCGAACCCGGCGGCCACGGCCAGCCAGCGGGCGCCGTCAACGCGCTCTTTGAGCGCCAGCACCGACAGTGCGGTGACGAACAGCGGCGCGGCGAACACGATGGCGATGCCCTCGGCCAGCGGCAGGGCTTGCAGGCCCAGGTAGAAGAAGCAGGCCGAGATGACGTTGAGGGCGCCGCGCAGAAGGTGGAGTCCCGGGTGGCGCGTGCGCAGCGCCGCGCGGCCGCCCAGCGCGGCGGCCAGGGCCAGCACGAACGGCAGCGCGATGGCGGCGCGCAGGAACAGAATCTGGATCGGGCTGTAGTGCTGGCTGACCCATTTGGCCAGCGCGTCGCTGAAGGTCAGGAACAGCACGCCGACTGACACGCAGGCAATGCCGGCGAGCGGGCGATCGGTCATGGCGAATCCGGTGCGGCAGGGAAACGCCAATGATAGGTCACGCGAGAATCTACGAGGCCTGGCTGGCGGCCTGGGCGGGCATGGGCGGCGCGTCGGGCATGCCATCGCCCACGCCGACCAGGGCGTAGTTGTACCCTTGCCCGGACCAATAGCGGGCCAGCAGCTTGCCATCGCGCCGGCTGCCCTCGGGCAGCATCTGCATGCCCGGCCCCGGCGGACGGATATAGAAGCTGGCGCGCTGCCCGGCGTTTTCGTAGATGACGATTGCCGCCGGGCCCTGGTCTGTGGTCAGCAGGCGCGCCGCCACCGGCTTGTAGCCGCTGGCGCTCAGGTCGGGCAGGCGTTGGGCGTGCGCGAAATAATCGTCCAGCCAGCTTTGCAGGCTGCCCGCATCGGCGCGCAGGTCTGGCTGGGGCGCATGGTCGGATGCGAACAGGCGGTAGGCCTGCACGGCATCCTGCATGGGCAGCACCCGGTGCGCCAAGGCGCTGTCGCGCGCGCTCCAGCCCGTGGCGCCGCCCAGCACCAGCGCCACGAACAGGCTGCTCGCCATCGCCAGCCGGCGGCGCGTGCGCGCGCGCAGCCGCGCGCGTACCGCGGCAGGGTCGAGCTCGGGGTTGGGCGGCAGGCTGTCCTGGCCGGCGGCCCGCCGCAGTTCTTGTGCGTCGCGCTGCCATGCGGAGAGTTCCTGGGCCTGTTCGGGGTGCGCCAGCAGGTAGGCCTCCATGGCGCGCCGCTGCGCGGCGTCGAGCTGCCCGTCCACATAGGCATTGCGCGCCAGGTCGTCGATAGGAGATTGGCTCATTTCAGTATCCTCAAGTGCGCGGCGACGGTTTGCCCTTCGTTCAGGTCGCGCAATGCGCGCCGCGCGCGCGACAGGCGCGACATGACCGTGCCCGCGGGGATGTCGAACAGATCCGCCACCGCCTTGTAGCTGAGGCCTTCCACGCTGACCAGCCACAGCAGGGTGCGTTGCGCTTCCGGCAGGCGTTCGAAGGCGTCCAGCGAAGAACGGGCCAGCGCCTGGCGCTCGACCGAGGGGGTCGCCGAGTCGGCGCCGGAGAACCATTCGAGCAGCCGCGCGTAGCGGCGTCCGCGGCGCTGGGAGTCGAGAAACTGACGGTACAGGATGGTGAACAGCCAGGCCCGCACATTGCCTTCCGGGCGGCGGCCCGGCCAGCGCGTAAGCGCCCGTTCGAGAGTGGCCTGGACCAGGTCGTCGGCGGATGCGGGGTCGCGCGCCAGCCGCAGGGCGAACCTGCGCAGCCGGGGCAGCAGCAGCCGCAGCACGGCGTCGGACAGTTCTTCTGTCTGGAGGGCATCGTCTTCGCTGGACACGGGCTCGGGCAAAGGCAAGCGTACCGGTTGGATCATGTCGGGGTTCCTGTGCGGGCCCGCGCCTATGCGCCACAAGCTTACAGGCCAATGACGTAAGACGCCCGCCGCACCAGTTTATTCCCCGCGGGAATAAATTTTTTGCCGCATCGTCCTACCCGGGTATTCATCGTAAAAGCCAGGAGTTCTATGCCGTATCCTCCTCAACGCGACGCCCGGCCGCTAGATGCCCGGCAAATTTTCTTGCGCCTGGGCGCCATCGGCGTCATTGTGCTGGCCTCGGGCGCCGCTTTCGCCTACGTGGGCGGCTGGCTGGACCCGCAGCGGCTGACGCCCGACCGCGTGGTCGATGCGCTGGAAGCAAACAGCGGGGTTCACGCCGGCTACCGGCGCAATCATGCCAAAGGCGTCTGTGTGGTCGGCCATTTTGAAAGCAATGGCGCGGCGCACGCCCTGTCGACCGCTGCGCTGTTCGCCCCGGGCGATACCCCGGTCGTGGGGCGGCTGGCCTTGCCGGGCGGCAACCCCTACGCGCCGGATTCCAGTGTGCCCATACGCAGCTTTGCCTTGCGTTTCACGTCTTCCAACGGCGAGCAATGGCGCACCGGCATGAACAGCATGCCGGTATTCCCGGTGGCCACGCCCGAGGCCTTCTACGAGCAGCAGCTCGCGGCCAGGCGCGACCCCGCCACCGGCAAGCCCGACCCCCGGCGCATGCAGGCGTTTTTTGCCGCGCATCCCGAGACCGCGGCTTTTCTTGCCTGGGTGAAGACGGCCAAGCCGTCGGCCAGCTACGCCACTGAAAGCTATTACGCGCTGCACGCCTTTTACTTCATCGATGCCCAGGGCAAGCGGCAGCCGGTGCGCTGGCGCCTGGCGCCCGTGGATACCGCGCCCGCGCCCGCCGCCGCGCCGGCGCACGATGCAGACTACTTGCAGGCCGACTTGCAGCGGCGCCTGGCGCAAGGCCCCCTGCGGTGGCGGTTGCTGGTCACGCTGGGCGAGCCGGGCGACCCCACCAACGATGCCACGCGCCAATGGCCAGCTGAACGGCCCACCATCGACGCGGGCACCGTGGTGATCACTCGCAGTGCGACGCAGGACGAAGGCCCCTGCCGCGACGTGAACTACGACCCGACCGTGCTGCCGCGCGGCATGGCGATTTCTGACGACCCGCTGCTGCCGGCGCGTTCGGCTGCCTACGCTGCGTCGTACGAACGCCGTACCCGCGAAGGGCCGCCGCGGGATGCCGCCGCCTCTACCCCATCTACCCAGCAGGAGCACGCGCAATGAGCCGTTCGACCCGACAACCTACGGAGGGCTTCAGCCTGCCCGCGCGCCTGCTGCACTGGCTGATGGCGGCCGGCATCATCGCGATGCTGTTCATCGGGGTGGGCATGGTGGCTTCAGTGTCCGAGCGGCACCAGTGGCTGATACAGATTCACAAGCCTCTGGGTCTGGCGCTGCTGGCGCTAGCATGCCTGCGCCTGGCCCGGCGGCTGTACGGCGGCGCGCCGGCGTTGCCGGCCGACCTGCCGGCATGGCAGCGCCAGGCCGCGCATGCTTCGCATTTGCTGCTCTACGCGTTGATGTTCGCCATGCCGCTTATCGGATGGGCCATGGTGTCGGCTGGCGGCTACCCGGTGATGGTGGGCAACTGGCAGCTGCCATCCATAGCGCCCGCCAATGCGGCGCTGTTCGCGTGGCTGCGGGGCGCGCACCGGTACCTGGCCTTCGCGCTGTTGGCCACGGTGCTGTTGCACCTGGCTGCCGCGCTGTTCCACGGCTGGATACGGCGCGATGGGGTGCTGCACGCCATGACGCGCGGGCGTTGAGCGGCGGCGCGCCGCGGCGGTTGCCGGCCTGGCGGCTTACGCGGCGCCGCGCGCGGTGGATGGTGGCTGCGCGTTGGGATCGGTGCTGCGCCGTATCATGAGCCGCGGCGCCAGCCGCTCGGGTGCGGGCCGGCCGCCGTTGATGCGGGCCAGCAGCAGTTCCATGCTGCGATAGCCCATGGCGTGCATGGGTGAATTGATGGTGGTCAGGCTGATGGGAAGCTCGGCGGCCAGCGGCGTGTCGTTGAAGCCCACGATGGCTACGTCATGGCCGGGCACCAGGCCGCGGTCGCGTACCGCGCCCATCAGGCCGATGGCCAGGAAGTCGTTGACCGCGAACACCGCGGTGGGTTTGCGCGCCTGGCTGAAGAGCTTTTCGCCGGCGCGCCGTCCGGCGCGGGTGTCGAACGGGCCGTGCAGGATCCATTTGGCCGGAATGCCCACCCCGTGTTCGCGGCAGTGTTCGATGAAACCGGCGCTGCGGTCGCAGCCGGTGCTGGCGTACTCTTCGCCCGCCAGCACGGCGATGTGCCGGTGCCCCAGGGCCAGCAGGTGCTCGGCCGCCATGCGGCCGCCGGCCGGATCATCGCAGGTAACCGAACAGTGCGAACCCACATGGCGGCTGACCAGCACCATGGGGATGCCCCGCTTGGCGGTTTCGTCCAGAAAGCGAGTGTCGTCGCGGCGGGCGTCGGCGAAGATCAGCCCTTCGACGCGCCGGTCGAGCGCCATTTCGCCCAGCTGCCGCTGGCGCGCCGGCGCGTCGCCGGTATTGGCGACGAAAGTCAGGTAGCGGGAATCGGCCGCCGCCGCGTCGATGCCTTCGTAGATGGTGGCCACCACCAGGTCGGACAGTTGCGGCACCAGCACGCTGACCGTGCGTGTTTTCTGGGTGCGCAGGCCGATGGCATGCGGATTGGGGCGGTAATTGAGCTGGTGCGCCAGTTCGCGGATGCGTTCGACTGTCTCGGGCGCGGCGGCGGTGCGCGCGTCGTCGTCAGTGCCGTTGAGCACCCGGGACACGGTCGAGACGTGGACATTCAGCTGTTGTGCCAGCGAACGCAAGGTTACCGGAGACTGCTTTCCTTTCATGGCGCTCGTTCCTTTTGGGCGAATGATAGCAATTTTGCCCTCTTACCCAAACGTTCGGGTAAATACTAGATTGCCAATGCTTGCGCCTGCCCATACAGTGCAACCCGAACGTTTGGGTAGAGACCGGGAAATGGACCATTTTCTGCAGCAATTGATTTACGGACTGTCTGTGGGCAGCACCTACGCGATGATCGCGCTGGCGATCACGCTGGTGTTCCGCGGCATGGACATCATCAATTTCGCGCAAGGCGAGATTTTCATGGTGGGCGCATTCCTGGGCTATGTCTTTCATGTGGACATGGGCCTGTCGATGTGGCTGGCATTCCCGTTGGCAATTGCCTCGGCGCTATTGTTCGGGTCGGTACTCGAACGGGTTTTCATGCGCCGCCTGGAAAACGCCAACCAGCTCTCGCTGTTCATGATGACCGTGGCGCTGTTCATTCTGTTGCGCAGTGCGGCGCAGTTGGTGTTCGGGTCTTCGGCGTACCGCTTCCCGCCCCTTAGCGCGCACACCGCGAAGCTGGGCGCCGTACAGATCAGCGACCAGTACCTGATCGTGATCGGCATGACGCTGCTGATCATGGTGCTGCTGTACGTGCTGTTCACGCGCACGCCGCTGGGCTTGTCGGTGCGGGCCGTGGCGCAGGACAAGACCACCGCGCGCATGATGGGCATCAACGTGTCGCGCATCAACAACTTCACCGTGGCGCTGTGCTCGGCGCTGGGCGCGGCCGCCGGCATCGTGTACGCGCCGATTGCGGTGCTGTCGTTCGACATGGGCAACCTGATCATGCTCAAGGGCTTCACCGCCGCGCTGTTGGGCGGGCTGGGCCTGCTGTCGGGGGCGGTGGTGGGCGGCATCCTGCTGGGCGTGATCGAACAGTTCGGCACGCTGCTGATCAACTCCGCCTACAAGGATCTGGTTTCGTTCTCGATCCTGCTCCTCATCATTCTGGTCAAGCCCAACGGCATCCTGGGCAAGAAACAGATCAAGAAAGTCTAAGGACACCGTCATCATGTCTCGACGCAAGTATGGCGCCGCGTTGTGCGCGCTGGCCCTGATCGCATTGCCGGTCATCCTGAATGACCCGTTCATTACCCACCTGGGCATCCGCGCCGCCACCTATGCCATCGTGGTCATGGGCCTGACGCTGTTTGCCGGCTACACGGGCCAGATCTCCATAGGCCACGCGGCCTTTTTCGGGCTGGCGGCGTACCTGTCGGGGATGATGGTCAAGGCCGGCATGCCTTATCTGGTGGCCGTGCCGTTGGCCACTGCGGCGGTCGGCGTGCTGGGGTGCCTGGTCGGCATGCTGGTGCTGCGCACCAGCGGCCACTATCTGGCGCTGGCCAGTATTGCCGTTGCGGTGATCATCCAGGTCATCATCAAGAACAGCGATATCACCGGCGGCCCCTCGGGCCTGACCGGCGTGCCGGCGCCCGAGTTCTTCGGCTGGTCGCTTACCAGCGACCTGGGCTATTACTACTACGTGCTGCTGTGCATGTTCGCGGGGTTCATCATCCTGCAGCGGGTGATCGATTCGCGTACGGGCGACGCGTTGCAGGCCATCGCCAACAACGAGTTGGCCGCGCAGTCGCTGGGCATACCGGTGTTTCGCTACAAGGTGCTGTCGTTCACCATCAGCACGCTGTTCGCGGCCTTTGCGGGCACGCTGTTCGTGCACTACGACGGCTTCATCGACCCCGACCGGCTGGGTCTGAACGTGTCGGTGCTGTTCCTGATCATGACCTTCGTGGGCGGCATCGGCAACATCTATGGCTCGGTCATCGGGGCGTTTGCGCTGACCATCATCGAAGAGTACGCGCAGGAATTCGGCCAATACAACGTGCTGGTCTACGGCCTGCTGCTGGCGCTGGTGATCCTGTTCCTGCCCAAGGGGCTGGTGGACCTGCCCAACAAGCTCAAGTTACTGCGCGCGAGGTAAGCATGCTTTCTGTCGAGAACCTGACCCTGGCCTTTGGCGGCGTGAAGGCGCTTTCCGATGTGTCGTTCACCATGCAGGCCAATGTTATCCACGGCCTGATCGGACCCAACGGCGCGGGCAAGACGTCGTTGTTCAACGTGGTCAGCGGCATCTACGTGCCCACGGCCGGTTCGGTGCATTTCAACGGCAGCGAGATCAGCCGGCTGAAACTGCACCAGATCAACCGCCTGGGCGTGGCCCGCACGTTCCAGAACATTATGGTGTTTCCCGACCTGACGCTGGCCGAGAACGTGATGATCGGCCGCCAGGACCGCACCCACGCGAGTGTGATGGCGTCGATACTGCGCACGCCGCGCGAGCGGGCCGAACGCCGCGCCACCCGCGAGCGCGCGCTCGAGCTGCTGTCGTACGTGGGCCTGGAAAGCAAGGCGGACGAGCTGGCATCGAACCTGCCGTACGGCGAACAGCGCCAGCTGGACATTGCCCGCGCGCTGGCCACTGACCCCAAGATGCTGCTGCTGGACGAGCCCGCGGCCGGGTTGAACCTGCAGGAGCGCGTGGCGCTGCGCGACCTGATCCTGAAGCTGCACGGGCTGGGCTATACGGTGGTGCTGATCGAGCACGACATCAAGCTGGTGATGGGCCTGTGCGAGCACATAGTGGTGCTGGAGTACGGCCACAAGATCGCCGACGGCACGCCGCAGGAAGTCCAGCGCGATGAAAAAGTGATTGCCGCCTACCTGGGCGCCGGAGCACAGCATGCTTAAGATCGACCGCATCGACACCTACTACGGCCGCGTGCAGGCGCTGAAACAGTGCAGCCTGGATGTTGCCACGGGCGAATTCGTGACCCTGATCGGCGCCAATGGCGCGGGCAAAAGCACGCTGCTGAAGTCGATTCTGGGCTTGCAGCCGGTGCGCGGCGGCCGCATCGAGTTCATGGGCGAGTCGATCGAACGCCAGGCGCCCGACAGCATTATCCGCAAGGGCATCAGCATCGTGCCCGAGGGGCGCCGCGTTTTCCCTGAGTTCACGGTGGCCGAGAACCTGGTCATCGGGGCACGCGCGCGTCGCTCGACCCACCAGGAAGTGCAGCACGATATTGAACGCGTCCTGGTGCAGTTCCCGCGCCTGAAAGAACGTTTTCGCCAGAAGGCCGGCACCATGAGCGGCGGCGAGCAGCAGATGGTGGCCATTGGCCGCGCCTTGATGGGACGGCCCAAGCTGCTGCTGCTGGACGAGCCGTCGCTGGGGCTGGCGCCGCTGGTGGTGGCCGAACTGATGGAGAAGCTGCGAGAGATCCATGCGGCCGGCGCCACCATCTTGCTGGTGGAGCAGAACGTCACCCTGGCGTTGCAGACCGCTCAGCGCGGCTACCTGCTTGAGACCGGGCAGATCGTCGGCTCGGATGACACCCAGGCGCTGCTGCGCAGCGACCTGGTGCGCAAGACCTACCTCGGCATGGACAGTTGATACGCGCCACGCCGGTTGCGCCGCTGTGCGGCATTTCCATTCCCATGACCAGAGAGACGAAATCATGATCCAGTTTTCTTCCCGCACCCTGGCCGTTGCTTCTATCGCGGCGGCCGTCACGCTGGCCGGCTGCGGCCAGAAGGAAGAGGCCGCCGCGGCCGCCGGCGGCACCCCGCTGCGGCTGGGCATCATCGAATCGATTACGGGCGCGGCGGCATCGTATGGCGATGCCCATAACAAGGGCACGCGCCTGGCTATCGACGAAATCAACAAGGCGGGCGGCGTCAATGGCCTGCCCATCGAGGTTCACGCCGAGGACGACAAGAGCGATCCGGCCACCGGCATCAACGCCGCCAAGAAGCTGATTACGCAGCGCAAGGTCGACGCCATTGTGGGTTCGGACGCGAGCCTGGTCACGATCGCGTTCTCGAAAGAGAACGAGAAGTACAAGGTGCCGCTGGTCAACGGCATGGCGGGCTCGCCCACGATTACCGAGCAGGGCTTCAAGTACACCTGGCGTATCAAGATCACCGACAACCAGCTCGACACCAAGGCCATCGAGTACTACATCCAGGATAAGAAAGCGCACAAGATCGCATTCCTGGCCGAGAATTCGGACTACGGCAAGCCGCCCACCAAGGCAGCGGCCGATCGCGCTCGCGAACTGGGCGCCGAGGTGGTGGCGTACGAGGAATACAACCGCGGCGAAACCGATTTCAAGGCCCAGCTGACCAATATCCGCGATCAGGCTCCCGACGTGCTGTTCGTGCACGGCTACTACACCGAGGGCTCGATCATCGCGCGCCAGATTCGCGAGCTGGGCATCAAGACCCAGTTGATCGTCAACGAAGGCCAGGGCGTGGCCAAGTTCCAGGAACTGGCCGGCGACGCCGCCGAGGGCGCGGTGTTTCCGACAACCTGGCTGCCGGGCCTGAGCGACGAGCGCTCGAAGCAGTTCGAGACGGCCTATCGCGCGCGCTACAACACCGAGCCCGGCGCTTTCGCCGCGGGATCGTACGAAGCGGTCTACACCGTGGTGGAAGCGGCCCGCAAGGGCGGCGGCACCAGCGCCGAGCAGATCCAGGCGGGCCTGGCCCAGCTGCAGGGGTTTGACACGCTGCTGGGCCCGGTGCACTTCGACCAGAAGAACCAGAATGACGGCGCGATCAAGCTGGCCCACTTCCACGGCGGGAAGATCGTTCCCATGCAGTAACCGGCTGTCGCCCGCACGGCCCTGCCGTGCGGGCCAACGCGCCACGCCGCGCCCTTCTTCTATGTTTTTTCTCCAACAATGCTGAACATCGCTGCACTTGCGTCGGCCTACCGCACGCGCCAAGCAACCCCTTCCGCAACACTGCAATCCCTGCTGGACCAGATCGCCGCCTCTTCGCTGAACAGCTTTATCAGCGTGGACGCCGAGGCCGTCATGCGCGCCGCGCAGGCCGCCGACCAGGCATACGCCGGCCCGGCGGGCGCCGCTGGCGCGCTGTGCGGCATTCCCGTTGCCGTCAAGGACCTGATCGACGTGGCGGGCATGCGCACGACCATGGGGTCGGAACAGTATGCGCAGAACCTGGCCGCCGGCGATGCCGAGGTTGTGCGGCGCTTGCGCGCCCAGGGCGCGATCATCATTGGCAAGGCCAATACGCATGAATTCGCCTATGGCCCGACCGGCGACCGCTCTTACTTTGGCGCCGTGTGCAACCCGCACAATCCGGCGCACATGACGGGCGGGTCCAGCAGCGGCTCGGCCGCGGCGCTGGGCGGCGGCCTGTGCGCGGGCGCGCTGGGCACCGATACCAGCGCGTCGATTCGCCTGCCGGCGGCGCTGTGCGGCGTGGTGGGCATGAAGCCCACCTATGACCTGCTGCCGCGCGATGGCATTTTCGCGCTGAGCCACACACTGGACCACGTGGGGCCAATGTCCGTCACGGTGGGCGACAACGCCCTGCTGCTGGACGTGCTGACCGGCATGCCCCGGGACAGCCACGCGCGCCTGATCGGCCAGCCGATCCGCGGGCGCACCGTCGGCCTGGCGATGGGGTTCTATAACGATTTCCTGGATGCGCCGGTGCGGCGGGCGCTGGAGCGCGCCCGCGCCGTGTTCGAACAGGCCGGTGCGCGCGTCGTGCCGGTGGAGATTCCGCGCGTGCAGGCCATCTACGATGCCCAGCAACTGGTGCTGAAGGCCGAGGCCTACGCCACGCACCGGCGGGCGCTCGATGCCGGCGCGCCGTACCAGGCCGAAGTACGGACGCGCCTGCTGACGGGCAGCGACGTGAGCGCCGCCGATTATCTGCAGGCAATGTCCATGCAGGCCATGGCGCGGCAGTCGTTCGACGAGGTGCTGGCGCAGGTCGACGTGATTTTGTGCCCCACCTGCGGCATTACCGCGCCGCCGCGCGACACGCGCGTTTCCGCGTTGGACGGCAAGGACTACGCCACGCCCTGGCTGCTGACGCGCCTGACCGCGCCCACCAACTTGTCCGGCCATCCCAGCTTGTCGGTGCCGTTCGGCGCGGATGCTCAAGGCCTGCCGGTGGGCATGCAACTGATCGGACCGCAACGGGGCGAGGCCGGCTTGTATCAGTTCGGGCAAGTGCTCGAAGCGGCCGCCTGAGCAGGCGACTGAGCGGGCGCCGGGGCGCCCGCCCGCCGCGGGCCGGCGCGGCGCTCAATCTAGGCTGATCTCCGCGTTTTCGATCAGCTTTTCGTACGTGGCCGATTTTTCGTCGAGCCGTTTGCGCAATTCGGGTAGCGGCCAGTCGAGCGGTTCGAACGCGAAGGTGTCGAAGCGTTTGCGCAGGGCCGGATCGGCCAGCAAGGCGGTCACGTCGGTGTAGATCTTGTCGCGCACGTCGTCGGGCAGCCCTTTGGGGGCCAGCAGCGACACAATTGAATTGACGTCGAGCTCGGCAGGGCCGCCGGCTTCGGCCACGGTGGGCACGTCCGGATACTGAGGATGACGGCGCGGCGCGGCGATGGCCAGGTAGCGCAGCTTGCCGGTTTCGTACACGGGGCGCGTGGAAGGGATGGTGCCGAATGCCCAGTCCACTTCGCCGGTGGCTACGGAGGTGTACAGCTGGCTGACTTCCTTGTAGGGCACGTGGACCATCTTGGTGCCGGTCAGCGCGCCCAGCCATTCGCCGCCCAGGTGCCCGGGGCTGCCCACGAACCACGAGCCGTAGGTCACGCGGTCGGGCTTGGCTTTGGCCGCGTTGACCAGGTCGGTGACGTTCTTCCAGGGCGACTGGCTGCCGACCGCGATCATGAAGGGCGTGTAGAACACGGGCGCCACCAGGTCGAACTTTTCCAGTGGAACGTAATGGCGCGACTTGTACAGGTGCGGCAGCGCCGAGACATGCTCGCTGTCGAGCTGCAGCAGCGCGTAGCCGTCGGCCGGCAGCTTCGCCACGGCCTCCAGGGCGATGAAGCCGCCACCGCCCGGGCGATTTTCGACGATGACCGGCTGCTGCCATTTCTTGCTTAGCGCCTGGCCCAGGATGCGCAGCACGACATCGGGGCCGCTGCCCACGGAAAAAGCCGTGTACAGCGTGACAGGGCGGGTTGGGTAGGAGCCGGGAGCCTGGGCCCAGGCGGCGCTGGCCACGCTGGCGGCCGCCAGCGCGGCGGCCAGCAGGGTGCGGCGAAGTGGGGACGGCATGCTTTGTCTCTCCAGGATCTGTTGTCGTTGTCGGCATCGTGTGTGCCGCGTGGACGCCTGGCGTAAAGCCGCCGGCGCGCACCCATTATGGGCGGGCCAGGTATGCGGGAAAAAATGAAATATTCATATTATTCATACGCTAAAACGTATGCGGAGCCGCCGATGGCCTTTGCGTGCCACCTACGGAAGGTGGCCGGTAGGTTCAGGGGCCGGGCTTGGCCGCGGGCTGCGCCGGCGCCCAGGCCAGCGCGGCCAGGATGCCGGCTACCGCGCCGGCCGCCACGTACCAGGCGCCCGGCAGCAGCTTGCTGGCCAGCGCCGCCACGACCAGGCTGACCAGCCATGGCCATGCGCGCCGCAGGCCCCGCCACATGCCGCGCAGCATGACCAGGAACACGGCGGGAAAGGCCATGTCCAGGCCGTACGCTTCGGGGTGGCCCAACAGCGGCCCCAGGATGGCGCCCAGTGTGGTGCAGCCGATCCAGGCCACGTAGAACACCAGCGACGAGCCCATGTAGTAGGCCAGGCTGAAGGCCGGCCCGATGCCCTGTTCGGCGCGCCGCCGAGTGTCGGCCATGGACAGGGCCCAGCTGGCGTCGGTCATCAGGAACAGCGCGGGCAGCACTTTGCGCCTGGGCAGGTGCTGCAGGAAGGGCGTGAGCGCGGCGCCCATGACCAGCATGCGGCTGTTGACCAGGAAGGTCACGGCCATGATCAGCAGGAAATGCGGCGGCGAGCTCCACAGGCCCAGGGCGGCGAACTCCGAGCCGCCGGCGAAGTTCAGGCCGGTCATGAGCGGCACTTCGAACGGGGTCAGGCCCTTCTGAGCGGCTTGCGCGCCCAGCACCAGGCCGAATGGAATGATGCCGAACAACACCGGCAGGCTGGCCGTGGCGCCGGCACAGCATTGGGTCCAGGTGGTGGCAGGGCCGGGCACCTGGCGGGCGTCGGCGCGGCGGGATGTCGGGGTGCTCATGTGCAGCGATGGTGGCGGACAGGCAGCATCAGGGCAGCAGGTAGCGCAGCAGCGCGGCGCTGCCCATGCCGATGATGACGGTGGGAAGCAAGGGCAGGCGCATGGCGGCGATCACGGTGCACGCCAGCGCGATGAGGTCGGCGGGCCGGTCGGCCACGAAGACGGGCGCGATGACCGAGAGCAGCACACAGCCGGGAGCGGCTTCCAGCACGGCCATCGCGCGGGGGCCCAGGCTGCGGTTGCGCAGCAGGATATAGCCGCCGATGCGGGCCAGGTACGTGACGGTGGCCATCAGGACGATGGCAAGCAGATTGGCGGGATCGACCATGGTGCGGATAGCGTGCCGGCAAAAGAGGGGTGGATGCGCTGGGTACATGATACTGGTGGTGCGCACCGCGGCAGCCTGCTCTGCCGGCCTGCTAGCGTCGACGCAGGCAGCCGACGCTCGCGCCAGGGGAGGAAATCAGCGCAATCCCGCGAAAAACGCCTCGGCGTTTTCCGGCAGGCCTTCGATGTAGTAGCCGCCTTCCTGCACCACCAGCACGGGCACGCCGAAGCCGGCCACGGCGCGGCCGATGCGCTCGAAGCCGGCGCTGCTGACCGCGACCTTGGCCTGCGGGTCGCGCTCGAAAATATCGAAGCCCAGCGCCAGCACCAGCACGTCGGGCTGGAACACCTGGATGGCATTGATGGCGATGTCGAGCTTGTCGAAGAACACCGATTCGGGCGAGCCGTGCGGCATGGGCAGGTTCAGGTTATAGCCGAAGCCCCGGCCCGCGCCCTTTTCGTTGTCGTAGCCGGCCACCACGGGGTAGAAGTTTTCCGGGTCGCCGTGAATCGACACGTAATAGACGTCGTCGCGCTCGTAGAAAATTTCCTGAATGCCCTGCCCGTGGTGCATGTCGGTGTCCAGCACTGCCACGCGTGCGTATTTGCCGCGCAGGCGCTGCGCAGCGATGGCGCAGTTGTTCAGGTAGCAGAAGCCGCCCGCGGCGTCGCGGCGGGCATGGTGGCCGGGCGGGCGGCACAGGGCGTAGGCGTGCCGGTCGCCGACCAACAGGGCGTCGGCGCCGGCCACGGCCGATTGCGCCGACCAGTAGGCGGAATGCCAGGTCGACGGCCCTACCGGACAGCTGCCGTCGGCCAGGTAGCGCGCCGCCTTGGCCAGCACGCCGCGCAGCGCGTTGGGTTCGCGCACGAACACGTTGGACACGACTTCATCGCCCCAGTCTTCGGGCAGTTGTTTCCACTCGTGGTGGGCGGTTTTCAGGAACTGCAGGTAGTCGAGCGCGTGCACGGCCGTCAGCGGCGCCATGCCCGCGTCGGGCGGCTGGCGCAGGTCGAAGCCCAATTGTTTTACTGCCCCGACCAGGGCGTTGGCGCGGTCGGGCACTTCTTGGGGGGTGCGCATTTTGCCGCGCGAGAAATAGGTTTGCGGATGATGCTGGGCCTGGTCGGGATGGTAATAGGCTTTCATGGCGGTCCGTAATATGGCGCGGGCCCGGACGGGACGCGCGGGCAGCTGGCGATCTGGGGGCATTGTGGACCAGATCGGGCGCGCGCCAAAGTACCAATTCCGCGCCAGCGGAGCGTACCGCTTGGCCGCCCCTGGGGCCGCCGGCAGCGCGCGCCCTCAGCCGAGGCCCAGGTGCCGCGCGAAGGTGGCGGGGTCGGTGTTGGTGCCGCACAGCAGCACGCCAACCCGCTTGCCGGCCAGTTCGGCCTTCAGCCCGCCGACCAGCGCGGCCGTGGCGGTGGCACATGCCGGCTCGGTGGCCAGCTTGAGCTGGTCGAACAGCAGGCGCATGGCGGCGCGCAGTTCATCGTCGGACACCTTGACCAGGCGGTCGACGTTGCGGCGGCACAGTTCGTAGCTGTATTGCTCGGTGTGCGGCGCCATCAGGCTGTCGGCGATGCTCTGCATGGAGCCCATCTTGACGGGGCCGCCGGTTTCAAAGCTGCGGTGCATGGCGTCGGCGCCTTCGGGCTCTACGCCGATGACCTGGCATTGCGGCGCCAGCAGTTTCACCGCCGTGCTGACGCCCGCCATCAGCCCGCCGCCGCCGATGGGCACGATCACGGCGTCGAGCGCGCCAGCCTGCTCCAGCCATTCGTGACCTAGCGTGGCGGTGCCCAGCACCGTGCGGTAGCCATTGAAGGGGTGCACGAAGAAGCGCCCTTCCTCGCTTTCGATGCGGTGCACGGTATCGAATGCCGTCTGGCCGTTTTCGGCCAGCACCACTTCGGCGCCGTACTGGCGGCACAGCGCCACGCGGGCCGGGCTGGCGGTCTTGATCATGACCACCTTGGCCGGGATGCCCAGGCGCATGGCGGCGTAGGCCACCGCAACGGCATGGTTGCCTGCCGACACGCAGGTGACGCCGGCCGCGCGCTGATCGTCGTCCAGCGCTAGCAGGTTCGAGAACGCGCCGCGCGCCTTGAAGGTGCCGCTGGCCTGCAGCAGTTCGAGCTTGAAGTTCACCGCCGTGCCCGGCACGGGTTCGAAGTCGGTCTTGTCGAATACGGGCGTGGTGCGCACCCATTGTTTCAGCTGGGCGCGCAGGCCGGCGATGGCGGACAGGTCGGGAAGAGTGGTGGTGTCTAGCTGGGTCATGAGGATTCCTGCTTGGTACTGCCGGGTACGTAACGATGCCGGGGTTCGGTGCGGCGCGCCTTACTTCAGGCCCAGCCGCCTGCGCACGGCAAACAGCGAGGCCAGGCTGATCAGGGCCGCGAAGATCAGGTAGAAGCTGGGCGCCAGCTTGTTGCCGCTGGCCGAGATCAGCCACACGATGATGAAGGGCGCGAACCCGCCGAAAATGGTTACTGCAATGTTATAGGCCAGCGACATGCCGGTCGTGCGCGACTGGGTGGGAAACAGGTCGGTCAGCAGCGCGGGTAGCGCGCCGAAATAGCACGACAGCAGCAGGCCGATGATGATCTGCACCACGATCATGGTGCCGAAGGTGGGCGAGGCCGCCAGCAGCAGGAACAGCGGGTAGATCAGCACCAGGAACAGTGCGGCTGCCGCGACCATGATGCCGGTGCGGCCGTGGCGGTCGGACCAGTGGCCGACCATGGGCGCGACGATGAACTGCACCACGCCGGTAAGCAGCGTGGCTGCGAAAGCCGCCGCCGGCGGCAGGCCCAGCTGCTTGACCGCGAAGGTGGGCATGTACAGCACCAGGTAGGTGGCCACGGTGCCCAGCACCACAGTGCCGATGGCCAGCAGCAGGCGCAGGCGATGGGTGGTGAAGGTGTCGCTCAGCGGCGTCTCGGTGCGCTCGACGGCCAGGAATTCCGGCGTTTCGTCGATGCGGGTGCGGATGTAGTACGCCACCGGTCCGATCACCAGGCCGAACAAGAAGGGAATGCGCCAACCCCACGACTGCATTTGGTCTGGCGTCAGCCATTCGTTCAGGCCGGCGCCGAAGCCCGCCGCGAGCAGCGTCGTCAGGCCCTGGCTGGCGACCTGCCAGCTGGCGAAGAAGCCGCGGCGGTCAGGCGTGTGCTCGGCCAGGAAGGCCGTGGCGCTGCCGAATTCGCCACCGGCAGAGAAGCCCTGGATCATGCGCGCGGCCACGATACCAATGGGCGCCCAGATGCCGATGGCATCGTAGGTGGGCATGACGGCGATCAGCAGCGTGCCCAGCATCATCAGCACGATCGACAGCGTGAGCGTGGCGCGCCGGCCGACGCGGTCGGCGTATACACCCAGCACCACCGCGCCCAGCGGACGCATGAAAAACGATACGCCGAAGGTGCCCAGGGTCAGCAGCAGCGAGATGCTGTCGTTGTCAGAGGGAAAGAACAGCCGCGAGATCGTGACGGCGAAGAAACCGTAGACCACCAGGTCGAACCATTCCAGTGCGTTGCCGATCGAGGCGGCGGCGATGATGCGCCACGCGGCCGGGGACGCTCTGCCGGCGGCCGGGTTGAACGTCGTTGCGGTAGTCATGAAAGGCTCTCCCTGGAGTTGTGATTATGGTTATGCAAGACTGTCGATGACGCGCGACAGGAACGCGTGGCACTGCGCCACCTGTTCCAGCGCGACGAATTCATTGGCTTTGTGCGCCTGCTGGATATCGCCCGGCCCGCAGATCACGGCCGGAATGCCGGCCCGCTGGAACTGGCCTGCCTCGGTGCCATAGGCGACCTTGCGGTGGGCGCTGTCGGCGGTAAGCGCGCGCACCAGCTGGGTGATGGCGGCTTGTTCCGATGCGTCCAGCGACGGGGCGCTGGCCAGCGATGTGAGTTCGATGGCCGCATCGGGATGTTCGCGGCGCATGCGCGGCAACAGCACATCGTGGGCGTACGACTGGATGCGCGCGAAGAACTGGTCGGGATCGGCGCCAGGCAGGTTGCGGTGCTCGAACTCGAACTGGCAATGTCCGGGAATGGTATTGACCGCGATGCCGCCCTGGATGGTGCCCACTTGGGCGGTGCTGAAGGGCACGTCGAACGCGTCGTCGAACGGGCCCGCCGCGCGCATGTGGTCGGCCAGTTCGCGAATGTGGCAGATCAGCTGCGCCGCGTATTCGATGGCGTTCAGGCCCTTGGGGGTCAGCGAAGAATGCGCGGCATGGCCGCGTACACAGCAGCGCCATACGTTGATGCCCTTGTGCGCCACGATCACGCGCATCGAGGTCGGCTCGCCCACGATGCAGCCTTCGGGCCGCACGCCGCGCGCCTGCAGGTCGGCCAGCATCAGGGGCGCGCCCACGCAGCCGACTTCTTCGTCGTACGACAGCGCGAAGTGGATGGGTTTCTTGAGGGTTGCGCCGGTCATGCGCGGCAGCAGCGACAGCGCGGTGCCGATGTAGCCTTTCATGTCGCTGGTGCCGCGGCCATACAGCCGGCCCTCGCGCACCTGGGGCTGGAACGGGTCGCTGTCCCAGTCCTGGCCGTCGACCGGCACTACGTCGGTGTGGCCCGACAGCACGATGCCGCCCTGCGTGCTGCCATCGGCGGCCGGCACGATGGCGTACAGGTTGGCCTTGGCGCCGCCGGCGTCGTAGCTCAGGTGCGATTCGATACCGGCCTGGCGCAATTCGTCGCGCACCATTTCAATCAGGCCCAGGTTCGAATTGCGGCTGGTTGTGTCGATGCTGACCAGTCGCTTGATCCAGTCGACGGCGTCGTGGGCCGCGCCCAGGGCCGGATCGGCCGGGCTCATGCCGGCTCCCCTGTATGGCTGGCCACGGCTTCGATCTCGACCAGCGCGCCGGGCACCATCAGGTCGGCGCGCACGGTCGAGCGGGCCGGCAGCACGGTGTTGCCGAAGTAGGCGCCGTAGGCCGCGTCGAAGGCGGCGAAGTCTTCGACCCGGGCCAGCCAGACGGTGGTCTTGACGATGTCGCGGGCCGTCAGTCCGGCCGTGGCGAGCTGGCGCGCGATGTTGTCCAGGCAAGTGCGGGTCTGGGCCGCCACGTCGTCGCCAACGATGCTGAAGCCCGCGCCGAAGGCCATCTGGCCAGACACGAATACCAGTTCGCCGGCGCGCCGGATCATGGAAAAGTGGGGTTGGCGGCGGGGGGCGGCATCGTGCTGCATGTACAGGCTCCAGAGCGGTCGGTGCCGGCCAGCTTAGTCTTGTGCGCGGCGGCGCGCTTATGCGCACGTGTATGCTTTGTTTGCCGGAAGGGCGAAATTGCGAACACGCTGCCGTGCCTGAGGGTTTTCCCGTAGGGATCGGCGCGCCTGGCCCGTTGGCTTGACGCTGCGCGAAGCGCCCCGGTAATGTTATTGCCACCTTTCCGGTCCGCCTGGACTGCCCCCGCCGTGGATAACCTTGTTGTCAATCGCCTGCATGCCTACGTGCCGCACACCTACGAGGTGATCGGCGTGGAACCGGCCGGGTCGGCCTGTTTCATCAAGACACGTCCGGCCGGCGCCGGCCTGGCGGGCTACCGCGATACGCTGGTGCTGGGCTCGGGCCTGTCGGCCAGCTGGGCCGACATTACCCGCCCGCGCGCCATGGAAGAGCATTACGATTGCAGCGGCGCCCTGAAAATCCACTTGCGCATGGCCGGCCATTCATCGGTGACCGACGGGCGCGAGCCGCCGCATGGCGTGGACGGCCTGTCGTGCAGCGCGCTGCTGCAGCCGCGCGGCGCCCGCAAGATCGAGATATTCGATGCTGGCGAGCGCGAACGCTCGGTGACGGTATCGTGCACGCGCGACTACCTGGTGCACGAGCTGGGCCTGGACGCCGGCCGCTACGGGGGCGCGCTGGCCCGCTACCTGGACGACGATCCGGGCACGTTCGCGCTGTTCCGGGCCGGCATGACGGCCGCCATGCAGCAGGCCGCGCAGTGCTTTTTCGAACCCACGGATGACCGCCACATGCGCCGCCTGCTGTTGCAGGCGCGGGCCGAGGACATCGTGCGGCATTTTTTCGCTTGTATGTGCGCGGGCGACGCGGCGGGCGAGATCCGGCCGCGCGACCAGGCCATCGCGGAACGCGTGGCGGCCCGCCTGGCCGAAGCGTTTCGCGACCCGCCCAGCGTGCGGGAACTGGCGCGGCAGGCCGGCGTCAGCGTGTCGAAGCTGTCGCGCATATTCAAGGCCGTGCATGGCGCGACGCTGTCGGAATACCTGCTGGCGGTAAGAATGCGCCATGCCATGGCGCTGATCCGCGCCCGCCTGCCGGTGACCCAGGTGGCCTTTGAGGTGGGCTACGATCACGCCGGCAATTTTTCTACCGCGTTCCGCAGGCACTACGGCGTATCGCCGCGCGCGATCGGCGCTACGCCTCGTGGAAGGTCGTGAAGTCGTCGACCGACACGCGGCCGGTGCGGTACTGGTTGGCGGGCTCGGCTTCATCCTGGTAGCCGATTGAAATGCCGCACACTACGATCTGGTCGTCGGGAATGCCCAGGTGCTGCTTGACGATGTCGGGGTAGTTCGCCAGTGCTGCCTGCGGGCAAGTGTCCAGGCCGCAGCCGCGCGCCATGACCATGATGTTCTGCAGGAACATGCCGTAGTCGAGCCAGCTGCCCTTGTCCAGGTCGTTGTCGATGGTGAACAGCAGCACGCATGGCGCGCCGAAGAACTCGAAGTTGCGCGCATGCTGGCGCGCCGAGGCCTGGCGGTCGCCCTTCTGGATGCCCAGCAGGCTGTACAGGCCCCAGCCGGTTTCGCGGCGCCGGTCGATGTACGGGCTGCGCCAGGCTACCGGGTAATACTGGTATTCGCGGCGCTCGGGCTCGCCGCGCGCATGCGCCTGCACCAGGGCCTGCGACAGCGCATCGCGCCGGGCGCCCGTGACCACGTGCACCTTCCAGGGCTGGATGTTGCTGCCGCTGGGCGCGCGCGCCGCGGCCTGCAGGATGCGGCGGATGAGGTCGGGCGGCACCGGCGTGGGCAGGAAGCCGCGCACGCTCTGGCGCGACACGATGGCTTGTTCGACAGTATGCGAGGTGTCCGTCATGCAGGGTTCTCCGTGGACGAGCTGGCCATCAGTTGTGGCCCGCCGTATTTGAACGACCCCTGCGCCGAAGCCAGGATGCGGCCATCAGGGGTGCAGACTTCGGCGCGCGCGAAATAGATTTTGCGGCCGCGCCCGGTAACGGTGCCGGTGGCGAGTACCTGGCCGCCCGTGACCGAGCCGATGAAATTGATCGCCAGCGAAATGGTGACCGCGTTGCCCTGGCTGTCGTCCATTTGCGGCACCAGGCCGGAATAGCCGCAGGCGGCGTCGAGCAGGGCGCAGACCACGCCCCCTTGCAGCGCTCCCTGGCGGTTCAGGTGCTGCGGCCGCAGATCCATGCTGAGCACGATTTTGCCGTCGCCCCAGCTTTGGATGACGGCGCCCAGCGAGTGCAGAAACGGATTGTGTTCGAAACCGGTCATGACAGATGCGAGGTTGGCGGCATGAATAGCCATATGCATGAATGGCCAGATCATACCGTTGACCGCGCACCGGAGCGGGCCGGGGGCCATGGCGCTACCATAGACCGTTTTCAGTTCCGGCATTTTCCAGTATCGACATTTCCAGGCGTCCATCATGAGTGCACAGCAATCGCAGTCCCGCAAGACCACGACCGCCATCCGCCAGGCCAAGGGCCCCGGCAAGGTGGTGGCGCTAACCGCATACACCGCTCCCATGGCGCGTCAGCTCGACCCCCACGCCGACCTGCTGCTGGTCGGCGATTCGCTGGGCATGGTGGTGTATGGCCTGCCCAGCACCCTGGGCGTGACGCTCGACATGATGATTGCGCACGGGGCCGCCGTGGTGCGCGGCTCGGCGCAGGCCTGCGTGGTGGTCGACCTGCCTTTCGGCAGCTACCAGGCCTCGCCCATGCAGGCGTTCGAGTCGGCCGCGCGCGTGCTGGCCGAAACCGGCGCGCAGGCCGTCAAGCTGGAAGGCGGCGTCGAGATGGCCGAAACGGTGCAATTCCTGACGGCGCGCGGCGTGCCGGTGGTCAGCCATATCGGCCTGATGCCGCAGCAGGTCAACACCGTGGGCGGCTACAAGGCGCAGGGCATGCAGGCCGACGGCAGCGAACGCATCCTGCGCGACGCGCAAGCCCTGCAGGAGGCCGGCGCGTTCGCGCTGGTGGTCGAGTGCACGGCCGAGGCCGTGGGCCGGCGCGTGACCGAGACCTTGCAGATTCCCGTGATCGGCATCGGCGCCTCGCCAGCTTGCGACGGCCAGATCCTGGTTACCGAAGACATGCTGGGCATGTCGGGCGCCCGGGTGCCGCGTTTTGTGAAGCAGTACGCGCAGTTGGGCGACGAGATCGGGCGCGCGGCGCAGCGTTATGCGCAGGATGTGCGGGCGGGAATCTTCCCGGCGCCCGAGCATTGTTTCGGCGTGCAGGCCAAGTCCTGATACCGGGCTTGCCGCCGGAAGCGCCAGGTGTCTGACACCCGCTGTATGCCTCAGCGATCTCAGTCGTACGGTGTCAGGCACCCTTCGGGAGCCTGACACCTGGCCTATACGCAGGCAACGCGCAGTTCTTCGCCTTAAGGTTGCGCCATGAGCGCCTGGCGCCCGGCCTATCCGGTCATGCGGCGGCCTGCGTTTCGTGCAGGGCTGTGGCACGCATGATGCTGGGGTGCGCCTCGGGCAGGGTGGCGGGCCAGTCCTGGTTGAAGTGCGCGCCACGGCTTTCGTGGCGCGCGCTGGCGGCGCGCACGATCAGGGCCGCCACCTGCAGCAGGTTGCGCAGTTCGAGCAGGCCGCGGCTGATGCCGCCAGCCTGCCAGCGCCGGGCCGTGTCGGCCTCCCATTGCGCGATGCGTTGCGCGGCGCGGGCCAGCGATGCGTTGCTGCGTACGATGCCGACGTCGTCGCGCATCAGTTGGCGCAGGGCCTGGCGGTCGCGCGCGACCGATGGGTGCGCCGCACTGCCGGCCCGCATGTGCGGCGCGTTCGCCCCGCCGGCCGCCGCGCCCGCGGTCGCGATGTTGGCCGTCATGGTGCCCGCCCGCTGCTCGGCCAGGATGGCCTGCGCCGCGGCGTGGCCCATTACCACGCATTCAAGCAGCGAATTGCTGGCCAGGCGGTTGGCGCCATGCAAGCCTGTGCAGGCGGTTTCGCCCACGGCGTACAGCCCGGGCAGGTCGGTGCGGCCCGCGGTATCGGCGAGCACGCCGCCGCAGGTGTAGTGCGCCGCCGGCGTCACCGGAATCGGCTGGGTCGCCATGTCGATGCCCAGTTCCAGGCAGCGGGCATAGATGTTCGGAAAGTGCTCCTGCAGGAATTCGCGCGGGCGATGGCTGATGTCCAGGTACACGCATTCCAGGCCGTGGCGTTTGATTTCCGTATCGATGGCGCGCGCAACCACGTCGCGCGGCGCGAGCTCGGCGCGCGCATCGTGCGCGGGCATGAAGCGCGTGCCATCGGGCAGGCGCAACAGGCCGCCCTCGCCGCGCACGGCTTCGGAAATCAGGAAGGCATCGCCTTGCGGATGATGCAGGCTGGTGGGGTGGAACTGGATGAATTCCAGATTGGCCACGCGGCAGCCCGCTCGCCAGGCCATGGCGATGCCGTCGCCGGTGGCCGCCGCTGGCGCGGTGGCCTGCGCGTAGACCTGGCCCACGCCGCCGGTGGCCAGCACGACCCGCGGCGCGGCCAGCGTGGCCAGCCTGCCGTGCGCCGTGTCCAGCACCGTCAGGCCCAGGCAGCGGGCGGCGGGCGTGCCGGCGGGCCCGGCCAGCACCAGGTCGATGGCGCAATGCGCTTGCAGCCAGGTGATGTTCGGATGGCGGCGCGCGCGTTCGGCCAGCGCGGCCACTACCGCGCGACCAGTGGCGTCGGCCGCGTGCACGATACGCCGGCGGCCGTGTCCGCCTTCGCGCGTCAGGTGCAAGGCCGGCTGGCCGGGGGCTTCCGGGGTGAAGGCCACGCCTTGCTGTTGCAGCCAGCCGATCGCGCGGCGCGCATCGGCGGCAATGCGGTGGGTGGCGTCGGCGTCGCACAGGCCGCCGCCCGCGACCAGGGTATCGCGCACGTGCTCGGCCACGCTGTCCTGCGGGTCTAGCGCGGCGGCGATGCCGCCCTGCGCCCGATGGCTCGCGCTGTGCTCGACACCGCCCTTGGCCAGCAGCGCCACGCGGCAATGCGGCGCCAGTTCCAGCGCGGTGGCCAGCCCGGCCAGGCCATTGCCGACGACGATGACGTCGTATGTCATGGTGGACGCTCCTGTCAGGCCGGGCCGACCCGTTCGTACAGCGCCGTGTCGCGCGCCAGGTCGCCGCTGGCGCGCACGCGTTGCTTGCGCTGTTCGGCGAAGGCCAGCATGCGGTCGATAGGCAGCTTGGCGCGGCGTCCCAGCTCGGGATCCAGCGTGATTTCGTTGTGGCCGTGCTCCAGCACGTTGGCCAGCCCGGCCAGCTCGTTCATGGCCATCCACGGGCAGTGAGCGCAGCTTTTGCAGGTGGCGCTGTTGCCCGCCGTGGGGGCCGCGATGAACTGCTTGCCGGGCGCGGCCGCGCGCATTTTGTGCAGAATGCCCTGGTCGGTGGCCACGATGAATTGCCCGGCGTCGAGCGTGCGCGCGGCGTCGATCAGCTGCGTGGTCGAGCCCACTACGTCGGCCTGGGCCAGCACCGCCTGGGGAGATTCGGGGTGCGCCAGCACCCGGGCCTGGGGGTGTTCGGCGCGCAGCAGTTCGAGTTCGACGCCCTTGAATTCATCGTGCACCACGCAGGCGCCCTGCCACAGCAGCATGTCGGCGCCGGTCTGGCGCTGCACGTAGCTGCCCAGGTGCCGGTCGGGCGCCCACAGGATGCGCTGGCCGCGCGCGTGCAGGTCGGCCACGACGTCCAGCGCGATGGATGACGTTACCACCCAGTCGGCGCGCGCCTTCACGGCCGCGCTGGTGTTCGCGTAGACCACCACCGTGCGGTCGGGATGCGCGTCGCACCAGGCGGTGAAGTCAGCGTCGGGACAACCCAGGTCCAGCGAGCAGGTGGCTTGCAGGTCGGGCATCAGGATGCGCTTGGACGGGCTGAGGATCTTGGCGGTTTCGCCCATGAAGCGCACCCCCGCCACGACCAGCGTGTCGGCCGGATGGTCGCGGCCGAAGCGGGCCATTTCCAGTGAGTCGCCCACGCAGCCGCCGGTGGCTTCGGCGAGTTCTTGCAGGTCGGCGTCGACGTAGTAATGCGCCACCAGCACGGCGCGCTCGCGGGCCAGCAGCTCGCGAATATGCTCGATCAGGGCGGCGCGCTGGCCGGGGGGCAAGGGTTCGGGCACGCGGGCCCAGGCCTGGCCGACGGTGGTGGGGCAGGCTGCCTGGGCCGGCGAGGCGGGCAGGTCGAATTCCACTGGCCTCTGGGCGGCAAGTGTGTGCATGGCGGGGTCTCCGTGGTGGACCGTCTGGCGCGACGGCCAATTTATGCTCATATAGAGCATTTCTAGGGCAAAAAAAGAGGAACCTTTACTTATGCTACGTCTGAGCATAAGTCGGTGTCAAGCCTGATCTGCCCTGGCCGGTGGGCCGTGGCGAGATAAGCGACCGCGCGGCAAGAAAAGTAGGACAATGCCCGCAGGCATTCCCAACGGCGCAAGCCATCTCCTGGAGCATGACGATGATCCGAAGAGTGCAATTTGCCCTGGCCGCCGCGGCGGTCTCCCTGGCCGCCAGCGCGGCGCCCGCTACCGCACAAACCGTGATGAAGGTGGGCACCGAAACCAACGGCGTGCCATTCTCGTTCCTGGACCCCGCCACGCACCAGATGCAGGGATTCATGATCGACCTGATCCAGGCCGTGGGCAAGCACGCCGGGTTCACGCCGGCTATCGAGGCCATGGATTTCTCCGCCCTGATCTCGTCGCTGACATCCAAGAAAATCGACATCATCGCCTCGGCCATGTACATCACCGACAAGCGCAAGCAGGTGATCGACTTCACCCGGCCGGTGTACACGTATGGGGAAGGCATGATCGTGCCGTCCACCGACAAGACCGACTACCCCTCGTACCAGCCGTTCAAAGACCGTGTGGTGGGCGCGCAGGTGGGCACCGTTTATGTCGACGCGCTGAAGGCCGCGGGCATTTTCAAGGAAGTGAAGGTGTACGACACCATTCCGGCCATCATCCGCGACGTCAATGCCGGGCGCATCGAGGCCGGCATTGCCGACTATCCCACGCTTTCCTACTATCTGGGCCTGGGCCAGTTTCCCCGCACCCGGCTGGTGCAGAGCTACAAGGCTTCGCTGCCCGGCTCCATTGGCCTGGGCCTGCGGCAGGGCGACGATGCGCTGAAGCAGAAGCTGCAGGCCGCGCTCGATGAGGTCAAGCGCAGCGGCGAGCTCGACGCGCTGCTGAAAAAATGGAAGCTGGTGTAATACGGGGCCGCGCGCGCACCAGGCCGCGCGGCTGTTCGACAAGGGAAATCCGGCACTCATGCAGTTGGTGATCAAGTCAGGGGGGGCGCAGGCCCTGCCCGAATGGAGCGAACATTTCCGCGAGTTCGCGCCCGGCCTGCAGGTCAGCGGTCGCCACGAGCCCGTGGCCGACCCCGGGCAGGTCGGCTATGCGTTGGTGTGGGAACCGGACCCGGGCTGGCTGGCGTCGTTTCCCAATCTGAAGCTCATCATCAGTTCGGGCGCGGGCGTCGACCACATTCTGGCTGATCCGCAATTGCCGGCCCATGTGCCGATTGCGCGGCTGGTTACGCAGGAAACGGCTGGCGAAATGAGCGAGTTCGTGCTGACCGCGGCGCTGGCCATTACCAAGGAGTTCAAGCGTTTCGCCAACGACCAGGCCATCTGCCGCTGGGACACGCCCGAGGTGCCGCGCATGATGCGCGACATGCGGGTCGGCGTCATGGGGCTGGGTTACCTGGGCTCGGCCAGCGCCGCGCTGCTGGCGCGCACGGGCTTTCCCACCGCCGGCTGGTCTCGGGCGCCCGCCCCGATCGCCGGCGTGGACACCTATGCCGGGCCGCAGCAGCTGCCGGCGTTCCTGGCCCGCACCGACATCCTGGTTTGCCTGCTGCCTGGCACCGAGGCCACGCGCGGCATCCTGGGCGCCGAGACCCTGGCGCAACTGCCGCGCGGTGCGGCGTTGATCAGCGTGGGGCGCGGCTCGCACATGGTCGAGCCAGACCTGCTGGCCGCGCTGGACAGCGGCCAGTTGTCGCAAGCGGTGCTGGATGTCTTCGAGGCCGAACCCCTGCCTGCCGACTCGCCACTGTGGCGGCATCCGGGCGTGACGATCACGCCGCATTGCGCCGCCACGCCCACCCGGCGCGAACGTGCCCGCTACGTGGCCGAGCTGATCCGCCGCTGCGAGGCAGGCGAGCCGCTGCCGAACCTGTACGATCCGGCCAAGGGGTACTAGGGGTAACGAAGGGTCATCAGGGCCGCAGCGGGCGCTAGCTCACGAATTGGGGCAAGTACAGCGATATCGCCGGAAACAGGATCAGTACGGTCAGCCGCCCGATATCGCTTACTACGAAGGGCGCCACGCCGCGAAAGATGGTCTGCGTACTGACGCCGGGCAGCAAGCCGCGCAGCACAAACACATTCATGCCGAACGGCGGTGTGATGAAGCTGATCTCGGTGACCACGACCACGATGATGCCGAACCAGATCAGGTCGAACCCCAGACTTTGCACCAGCGGGTAGAACACCGGCACGGTCAGCAGGATCATCGACATGCTTTCCAGCACGCAGCCCAGCACGATGTAGATGCCGCAAATGGCGAAGATCACGGCGAGCGGGCTCAGGTGATAGCGCTCCACCAGTTCGAGCAGGTCGCCGGGCAATGAGGTGAAATTGATGAAGTTGGCCAGCATCAGCGCGCCGATCATCACCAGGAATATCATGCCGGTGGTCTTGGCCGATTCGACCACCACCTCGACGAAGGCGGGCCAGCTCATGCTGCGGCGGCTGCACGCGAAGACGAAGCCCAGGAACGCGCCGATGCCGGCCGCTTCCGCGGGGGTGAACACGCCGGCATAAATGCCGCCCATCAGCATGGCGATGAGCGCCAGCACGCTCCAGACCTGGCCCAGCGCCTGGCGGATCTGCGGCCAGGTACTGCGTTCGCCCTTTGGGCCGGCGGCGGGGTCGCGGCGCACTACCCAGGCCACGGCGCCCATGTAGCAGGCAATGGCCAGCAGGCCGGGCAGCACGCCGGCGGCGAACATTTTGCCGATGCTCTGCTCGGTCAGCAGGCAATACACCACCATGATGATGGAGGGCGGGATCAGGATGCCCAGCGTGCCGCCCGCGGCGATCGAGCCGGCGGCCAGTTTTTCGCTGTAGCCTATGCGGCGCATTTCCGGATAGGCGACCTTGGCCATGGTGGCCGCGGTGGCGAGGCTGGAGCCGCAGATCGCGCCGAAGCCGCCGCAGGCGACGATGGTCGACATGGCCAGCCCGCCGCGGCGGTGCCCCAGCACGGCGTGGGCCGCCGTATAGAGTTCGCGCGACATGCGCGACTGGGTCACGAAATTGCCCATCAGGATGAACAGCGGCAACACCGACAGCAGATACTGGAAGCCGCTTTCATAGATGACGGAACCCGCCATGGCATAGGCGGAATGCCAGTTGCGCAACAGGCCCAGGCCGATGAACCCCACCAGCGCCATGGCGAACGCCACGGGAACGCGCAGGAATACCAGCGTCAGCATGGCGCCCAGGGCTAGCAGCGATTCGGTCATGGTTTATGGCTTCCTGTGGCGGGCCCGGCGTAGAGGAAATTGGCCGCGTGGCAGATTGCGTCCAGGGCAAGCATGACCGCCATGAAATAGACGAACGGGGCGAGCGGAATGCTCAGCATGGCGGTGATGTCGCCATATTCGGCCGTGCTTTCGGCCTTGGCCCAGGTCACCCACGCCAGGAAGCCGCTGACCAGCGTGGCCAGCAGTGCGCCAAAGCGGTCTTGCAGGCGTACTGCCCGGGCCGAGAACAAATGGCTGAAGCCGTCTACCGTGATGTGGCCGCGCGCGCGCGTCATCAGGGGAATGCTGGAGAAGATCACCGCGATCATCAGCAGCTCGACCAGTTCGACCGAGCCGATGATGGGCCGGTTCAGCAGATAGCGGCCCGCCGCGTCGATCACGGTCAACAGGCTCATGCCGCACAGGCTGACCACCGCGATGGCCTTCAGCGCCGCCACGATGGCGCAGTTAAGGTGTTTCATGGCGTTCTCGCAATAACGGTCCCCGCCCGGCCCGGATGACCGGGCGGGGTCTGCCGGCCGTTTCCGGCCACGGTCATTGGTTGTCGAGCTGCTTGATCTCGGCGCGGAATGCCGCGAGCGCCGCCGGCCCGTCGATGTTCTTCGCGGCGGCGGCGTCCAGCCAGGTTTGCTCGAAGCCCTGCGTGCGCTCGCGCACGGCTGCCACGAGGGCATCGTCGGCTTTCACGACCTGTATGCCGCCGTCGTCCAGCACCTTGTGGGCTTCGGCATCGTGTTTGTCCCACGCCTTGCCGGCCAGTTCGGCAAGATGGCGGCCCGATAGCTTCAGCAGGGCCGCCTGGTCGTGCTTCGACAGGCGTGCGAAGGCGTCGGGGTTCATGATGACCGCGTGCGTGTCGGAATACAGGCCGCCGGGGAAGACGGTGGCATGCTTGATGATGCCGTCGAGCTTGAACGACACCAGGGATTCGGCCGGGAAGAAAACGCCGTCCACGACGCCCGTGCTCAGCAACTCGTACGAGGTGGGTGCCGGCTTGGCAATCGGCGTGGCGCCCACCGCCTTGGCCACGTCGGCCGCCATGCCGCCGCCCACGCGGATCTTCAGCCCTTGGTAGTCCTCGATTCGGGCGACGGTCTTGCTGGTCGTGAACGTGATGCCCGGCCCGTGCGCATAGATGCCCAGCAGTTTCACGCCCTTGTGCTCGTCGGCTTTCAACAGGTATTTCTCGTAGGTGTCCCACGCCGCGACCGAGCGGGACACGGCCGTGTTGCCCGAAAACGGCATGACGGCGAACTTGGTCAATTGGAACCGGCCCGGATAATAGGCGTGCGACACGAAGGAGATGTCCACCAGGCCGTCGCGCACCGCATCGAAATGGCCTGCCGGGTTGGTGACCGGCTTGGGCAGCAGGCGCAGCGTGACCCGGCCCTCGGTCGCTTTTTCGATTTCCTGCCCCCAAGGCACCAGGAAGTCGGCGACGACGGCGTGCGTGGGGGGCAGCCAGCTGGACACGGTCAGCTCGACTTTCTGCGCATGGGCTGCCAGCGGCGCGGCCAGGGCCGCGCCGGCGGTCAGGATGGTGGCCAGGGATTTGATCATGGTGTCTCCTCGGTATGGTCTCGGTTTTATGCTCAGGGCTGCTATGGTGGTATGGGCGCCGCGCTGCCGAGCAGCGCCGACAGGTCGCCGTCATGGCGAAAACCCGAGGCTTCTGCGGCCGGGGTATGCAAAGGGGGCTGCGCCCCGAACTGCGCTTCGATGGCCGGATCGGGCGCATAGCGCACCAACTTGCTGGCCTGGCCGCCGCTGCGCGCGTCGAAGGCCTGCACGATTTCCTGCACCGATACGCGCAGGGCGGGCAGGGTCCAGGCCGTGAGCTCGCCGGGAGGCAGCGTGGCGAGCCTGGCGGCGTGCAACAGGTTGGCCACGCAGCACGGCAGCGACATGAGCCAGAGCGTGGCTTGCGGACTGACCGGCATGGTGCAGGGCTGGCCGGCGGCCAGCGACCGTATCAGCGTGCTGGAAAACGCCGACCAGGCTCCGTTGGAGACCGGTGGCCGCGGAACGATGCCGGGCAGGCGCACGGCGCGCGCGCGCACGAAACCGCGGCGCGTGTAGTCGGCCAGCAGTATCTCCATGGCGTACTTGTGCGCGCCATAGCTCAGGGCCGGCGCCAGCGGCGTGTGATCGTCGACCTGTTCGGGCAGCGGGGCGCCGAATACCGCGATGCTGCTGGTGAATACCAGCGCGGGGGCGCGGCCTTGCCGGCGCAGCCGCTCCAGCAGGCGCAGTGAACCCTCCAGGTTGACCTGCAATCCCAGTTCGAATTCCTGCTCGGCCCGGCCGCTGGCGATGCTGGCCAGGTGAAACACCAAGTCCGGCGCCGGCTCGGTCATGGCGGCCAGCGTGGCGGAGTCGGCAAAGTTGCCTTCGATGCACCGCACGCGCGGGTCGCTGGGGGGCGCGTCAAAGGCCAGGTCGCACAGCGTGATGGTACCGGTGGCCTCGTATCCGGCCACGGCCGGCATGGCGCACAGCTGGCGCGCCAGTTCCCTGCCGATATAGCCGTTGGCTCCTGTGACGAGAATATTCATGGCGATACTCCGGAATCGCATCGCGCGGCCACGCGCGGCATGGACGGCGACAGGCAGGCGGGCGGCGTCATCATGGCTACCCGTGCCCGTGCGGCCGCTCGGGCCAGGCCACGCGCACGATGTCCGACAGGTCGGCCGGTCCCAGGCCCTGCGCGGCGGCGGCCCGGTAGCTGGCCAGCACGCCATTCAGGCCGGCCAGCTCGGTGTGGGTGGCGCGCGCCAGCGCCGCTATGTTCTCTACGTCTTTGAGCATGGTGTCCACCGTGCCCAGGGGCTGCTCGACGGCAGCGGTCATGCGCGGCACGAAGATCTGCAGCAGGACCGAGTCGGCCCAGCCACCGGCCAGGGCGGTATTCAGCGTGGCCGCATCGATGCCGCTGCGCTGCGCCAGCGCCACGGCCTCGGCGATCGCGTTGACGGTGCTGGCGACGATGGTCTGGTTGCACAGCTTGGCGATCTGTCCCGCGCCTACCGGGCCCATGCGGGTAATGCGCGCCGCGTATGCGCGCATGCATGCGGAGGCTGCCTGGATGGCATCGGCCGGACCGCCCGCCATGACCGACAGCGTGCCGGCCTGCGCCCCCGCCACGCCGCCCGAGACCGGCGCATCGATCCAGGCGCGTCCGTTGATTTGCTGCAGCTGTGCTGCAAAGCGGCGCGCCGCTTCAGGGGCAATGCTGGAATGGTCGACCAGCCAGGCGCCGCGCGCTCGATGCACGCCCTGGGCGCCAAACACGGTGGCCTGCACGGCGCGCTCGTCGGTCAGGCACAGGAATACGCCGGCGCAGCCGTCGGCGGCTTCGGCCGGCGTGTCGGCAGGCTCGGCGCCGTCGGCCGCCAGCGCGCGGGCTTTGTCGGGGCTGCGGTTCCAGACCCGCACGCGATGCCCTGCCGCCAGCAGCCGGCGCACCATGGGCGCGCCCATGAGGCCGGTGCCGCAAAATGCCAATGCGGCGCTCATTCGGCCTCCGGGGTTTCGTAGGGCCATTCCAGTCCCCCCGAGTGCGTGACGGCGCCTTCGTGCGCCGGCCGCACCAGCAAGGCGTATTTTTCGAGCGCGCCGGCCAGGCGCGGCCGCGCCGGCGGCACATGGCTGGCGCGGCGCGCGGCCAGTTCGGCGTCGCTGAGTTCGACGCGCAAGGTATTGGCCTGGGCGTCGATATGGATGATGTCGCCGTCGCGCACGAAGGCGATGGGGCCGCCTGCCGCGGCCTCGGGGCCCACATAACCGATGCACAGCCCGCGCGTCGCGCCCGAGAAGCGACCGTCGGTCAGCAGGGCCACTTTTTCGCCCATGCCCTGTCCATACAGTGCGGCGGTCACGCTGAGCATCTCTCGCATGCCCGGCCCGCCCTGGGGGCCTTCGTTGCGGATGACCAGCACGTCGCCGGGCTGGTAGGTGCGCTGTGACACCGCGCGCATGCAGTCTTCTTCGTTTTCGAACACGCGCGCCGGCCCGGAGAATTGCAGCGATTTCAGGCCCGCGATCTTGAGCAGCGCGCCTTGCGGGCTGAGGTTGCCTTTCAGCACCGTGACGCCGCCCGAAGGATGGATCGCGCGCGAACAGGGGCGCACCACCTCGCCGTCCGGCCCGGCGAAGTCGGCCAGGGCTTGCGCCAGCGGCCGGCCGTCGAGCGTCGGCACGTTGCCGTCGATATAACCGCCTTCCAGCAGGGCCTTCAGCACGGCGGGCACGCCGCCCGCTTCGTGCAGGTCGCGCGCCAGGAAGCGTCCGCCCGGCTGCAAGTCCGCGATCAGTGGCGTGCGCTGGAATACGGCGGCAACGTCATCCAGCGTGTAGCGGATTCCGGCTTCGTGCGCAATGGCGGGAATGTGCAGCGCCGCGTTGGTCGAGCCGCCGGTGGCGGCCACCGCGGCGCAGGCGTTGTCCAGGCTGGCGCGCGTGACGAGGTCGCGCGGCAGGGGGCCGCCTTGGGCCAGGGCGCGCATGACCTGTTCGCCGGCCCGCTGGGCGATGGCCAGCCGTTCGCTGTACACCGCGGGCATCATGGCGGTGCCCAGCGGCGACAAGCCCAGGGCTTCTCCGACCATGGCCATGGTGTTGGCGGTGAATTGGCCCGGGCACGAGCCGGCCGACGGCGTGCAAGTGCGCTCCATGGTCTTGAGCTCGGTGGCCGTCATGCCGCCATGCTGCACGCGGCCCACTGCCTCGATGGTGTCCAGGATGGTGGCCTGCTTGCCGAGCGCGTGGCCGGGCAACGTCGCGCCGCCATAGAGAAACACCGCCGGGACGTTCAGGCGCACGATGGCCATCATCATGGCGGGCAGCGTCTTGTCGCAGCCGGCGAACGCCACCAGTCCGTCATAGGCGTGGCCGCGCATCACCATTTCCACGCTGTCGGCGATCGCCTCGCGCGAAAGCAGGCTCATGCGCATGCCGGCATGGTTCATGGACGTGCCATCCGACACCGAAATGGTCGAAAAACTGACCGGCACGCCGCCCCCGGCCGCCACGCCCAGGCGGGCGCGGTCCGCCTGGGGCGCCAGGGCCATCGAGCAGGGCGTGTTTTCGCCTTGGGTACTGACAATGCCAACGATTGATTTCTTCAGGGCTTCGTCGTCGAACCCGGTGGCGCGCAGAAAGGCCCGGTGAGGCGCCCGGGTCAGGCCGTCGGTGACCATCCGCGAGCGGTGTTTGTGCAGTGACATGCGAGCTTCCTTGGTGAATCAGCCAGCCAGCATGGCGCGGTGGGCCGTGAGTTTGTCGAACGCCCAGCAGATGTCGCGTTCCATGGCCGCGCGGGCCTTGCCGGCGTCGCGCTGCTCGATGGCCTGCACGATGGCGGCATGGAATTCGGCGGTGGGCCGCTCGTCGGAATGCATGAGCTCGCGGGTGGCGCGCAGATAAGGACCGGATTGCAGCCAGAGGCTTTCGATCATGGCCATCATCGAGGGCGACTGGGCCGCGCGGTAGATGGTGAAGTGAAACAGCTGGTTGTGTTCCAGGCCGTCTCGCACCGACGTGGGGTTGGCCAGGGATTGGCCGATTTGCTCAGCCAGGCCGCGCAAGGTGGCCAGCGTATCGCCATCGATGTGCTCGACCGCCCAGGCCGTCGCCGTGCCTTCGATCAGGACGCGGGTGCGGCGGATGTCTTCCAGCCGCGCCCGCGAAACTACTGGCACCCGCATCGACCGGCTTTTCATCGGTTCCAGCGCCTGCTGCGCGGCCAGCCGGCGCAGGGCCTCGCGCACCGGCATGGCGCTGGTGCCGAAGGCATCGGCCAGTTCTTGTATGCCCAGCACCTCGCCGGCGGCGTAGTCGCCCCGCATCAGGTGGTCGCGCAGCCGGCGGTAGACGGCTTCGTTGACCGAGGTGTGGACCAGGGGTTCCAGATCGGGGTGGCCAGGCATTTAGATCTTTGATCAAAAATCAAAGACCATAATTTGCGCAAAAAGCCCCGCGCCGCCTATCCAGGTTTCCCCTGATGTGCGGTGCGGGGCCGCCTGGCGCCGCGGACGGCGCCGGGCGTCAGCCCTTGTTGTGCCGCGCCTTGAAGGCCAGGCGGTACTGGTGCAGCAGCGGCTCGGTGTAGCCGTTGGGCTGCGCCAGCCCTTCGAACACCAGCGCGCAGGCGGCCTGGAAGGCGATGGACGTGTCGAAGTGGCCCGCCATGGGTTGGTAGAGCGGATCGCCGGCGTTCTGGCGGTCGACCACCGCGGCCATGCGCTCGAAGGTGTCGCGCACCTGCTCGCGCGTGGCGATGCCGTGGCGCATCCAGTTGGCGATGTGCTGGCTGGAGATGCGCAGCGTGGCGCGGTCTTCCATCAGGCCCACGTTATTGATGTCGGGCACTTTCGAGCAACCCACGCCCTGGTCGATCCAGCGCACCACATAGCCCAGGATGCCCTGGGCGTTGTTCTCGAGTTCGTGGCGGATGTCGTCGGGGCTCCAGTCGGCCGGGTTGCCTACCGGCACCGTCAGCAGGCCGTCGAGCAGTTCGTCTTGTACGCTGGCCAGCCGGGTGCTCTCGAGCTGTTGCTGTACCGCCGGCACGTCGACCTGGTGGTAGTGCAGCGCGTGCAGGGTGGCCGCGGTGGGCGACGGCACCCATGCGGTGTTGGCGCCAGCCTTGGGGTGGCCGATTTTCTGTTCAAGCATGGCGGCCATCAGGTCGGGCATGGCCCACATGCCCTTGCCGATCTGGGCGCGGCCGCGCAGGCCGCAGTCCAGCCCCACCAGCACGTTGCTGCGTTCGTAGGCGGCGATCCAGGCGCTGGATTTCATGTCGCCCTTGCGCATCATGGGGCCGGCTTCCATGCTGGAATGCATTTCGTCGCCGGTACGGTCGAGGAAGCCGGTATTGATGAACGCCACGCGGCCGGCCGCGGCCTGGATGCAGGCTTTCAGGTTGACGCTGGTGCGCCGTTCTTCGTCCATGATGCCCATTTTCACGGTGTGGCGCGGCAGGCCGAGCAGGTCTTCGACGCGGTCGAACAGCTCGTTGGCGAACGCCGCTTCGGCCGGGCCGTGCATCTTGGGCTTGACGATATAGATGGAGCCGGCGCGCGAGTTGCGGCGGCTGGCGCGGTCGGGCAAGGCCGCCAGCGTCGTGACCACCGCGTCGAGAATGCCCTCGGGAATTTCGTTGCCGTCGGCGTCGAGCACGGCGGGGTTGGTCATCAGGTGGCCCACGTTGCGCACGAACATCAGTGAACGGCCGTGCAGCGTCAGTGTGCCGCCGCCGGGCGCGTGGTATTCGCGGTCGGCGTTCAGGCGGCGGGTGAAGGTCTGGCCGCCCTTCGTGACTTGTTCGGCCAGGTCGCCCTTCATGAGGCCGAGCCAGTTGCGATAGACCTGCACCTTGTCTTCGGCATCGACGGCGGCGACGGAGTCTTCGCAGTCCATGATGGTGGTGAGGGCAGCCTCGACCACCACGTCTTTGATGCCGGCGGCGTCAGTGGCGCCGATATTGTGGGCGCGGTCGATCTGGATTTCGATGTGCAGGCCGTGATGCTTGAGCAGGATGGCCCGGGGCGCCTGGGCATCGCCCTGGTAGCCGGCGAATTGCTCCGGCTGCGCCAGGCCCGTGCTGCCCTGCGCCAGCGCCACGCGCAGCTGGCCATTGTCGACGCTGTAGCCGGTGGCGTCGGCGTGCGAGCCCTGGGCCAGCGGCACGGCTTCGTCGAGGAAGGCGCGCGCGCGGGTAATGACTGCCTGGCCGCGTTGCGGGTGATAGCCGCGCCCGGTGTCGCCCGGCGTGGGGGGGATGGCGTCGGTGCCGTACAGAGCGTCGTACAGGCTGCCCCAGCGGGCGTTGGCCGCGTTCAGGGCGTAGCGCGCGTTGGACATGGGCACCACCAGCTGCGGGCCGGCCTGTTCGGCGATTTCGGCATCGACGTTGGCGGTTTCGACCCGCACGGTATCCGGCACGGGTTGCAGATAGCCGATTTGTTCCAGGAACGCGCGGTAGGCGCGCACATCGCGCACCGGGCCGGGGTGGGCGCGGTGCCAGGTATCGAGCTCGCGCTGCAGGCGGTCGCGCTCGGCCAGCAGGGCGCGGTTGCGCGGCGCCAGGTCGCGCACCAGGGCCGCGAAGCCGGCCCAGAAGCGTGGGGCGTCGATGCCGGCGGCAGGCAGGGCCTCGTCCTGGATAAAGCGGTGGAGCACGGCCGCCACTTGCAGGCCGTCTTGCTGGATACGTTCAGTCATGCGGGTCTCGGTAAAGAAAGATCGGGGGCCGGCATCACCGGCGCAGCGAACCCACATGATCGGTGCTGGGCGTCGCCGTGTCCATATCAAATGGGTCTGGTCATACCAGTTTATTTTTTCCCGATTTGCACCGAGCCGGTTTTTTATGTTGTTATTTCAGTTACTTGAATACGAATGGCCGATGGGCGCGGCAGCGTTCTCCCATCTGGTCATACCAGTGAGCCGACACTATGCAGACTGATATTGCCGCCGCCAGCCGGCAGGTGGCCGACGTGGTGGCCGAACGCATCGAGCGCCTGATCATGGACGGCGTGCTCAAGGCCGGCCAGGCCCTGCCCTCCGAGCGCCGCCTGACCGAAAAATTGGGCGCCTCGCGCACCGCGCTGCGCGAGGGCCTGAAGCTGCTGCGCGCGCGCGGCATCATCCGCACCGAGCAGGGCAAGGGTTCGTTCGTGGCGCCCATCTCGCAAGTGGATGCCGGCCCGCTGATGCACCTGTTCCATTCGCAGCCGCGCACGCTGTACGACCTGCTGGAAGTGCGCGCCCTGCTCGAGGGCGAGTCGGCGCGGCTGGCCGCCATACGCGGCACCGAGGCCGACTTCATCATGATTCGCCGCCGCTACGAAGCCATGATCGCCGCGCACGGGCAGGACACCGACATTGCCACCCATGCCCACCTGGATCACGCCTTTCACCTGGCGGTGTGCGAGGCCTCGCACAACCCGGTGCTGACGCATACGCTGCAATCGCTGACCGACCTGATGCTGGGCTCGGTATTCGCCTGCGTCAACAACCTGTATCACCGCCAGCCGCACAAGCAGCAGATCGACGACCAGCACGCGGGCGTGTTCAACGCGGTGATCGGCCGGCTGCCCGAGCAGGCTCACAAGGCTGCCACCGAACACGTCAACAGCGTGCGGCAGAGCCTGCGCGAAATCGAACAGGAAGAACAGCGCCTGGTGCGCGCCACGCTGCGGCTGGAAGGCTGGGCGTAGCGCGCGGATAAGCCGCCCTACGCCGCCAGGCGGTCCGGCCGGCCGGGGCTTGCATAGATGCGGCCGTGGCGGTTGGCCAGCAGTGCGTCCAGGGCGATGCTTTCCTGGCCCACGAACCCGCGCTGCGGCAGCACGCCCTGCGCAACCAGGTCGAGCGCGGTGCAGATGCCCGCCGCCGTCGATCGCTGGATGGCGCTCAGCGCGTGGCCGTCGACCACTTCCCCATAGATGTGCGCCGAATACGATTCCTGCAGCAACTGCCCGCGCCGGTAGCCCGAGGCAGTGGCCAGGATCACGATGACGTCCTGCCCGGTGGCCGGAATGGCGTTTTCCAGAATGTCTTGCAGCAGCTCGCGGCGCTCGCGCAGGCGCAGGTCGTTCAGCAGCAGTTTCATGATGGCGCAGTGGCCGGGGTAGCGCACCGACTTGTAGTCGACGTTGCGCGCCTGGCCCGCCAGCGTTTGCGGCAAGGTGCCCAGCCCGCCCGAGGTATTGAAGGCTTCGTACTCGACGCCGTCGAGCGTGAACGTTTCGTAGCCTTCCAGCGGCGGCACGCTGGCCGGCTGCCCGTCGACGATGGCTTCGCAGGGGTTGCAGTATTCGTTGATCAGCCCCTCGGTGCTCCAGGTCAGGTTGTAGCGCAGGGCGTTGGTGGGGTAGCGCGGCAGCGCGCCTACCCGCATGTGCAAGTCCAGCAAGGTGTCGAAGCGGTTGGCCAGGTCGTGGCCGGCAATGCCGATGAAGCCCGGCGCCAGGCCGCATTGGGGCATCAGCACGGCGCGTGCGTCGCGCGCCAGTTCGCCGATGGCATGCGTGCTGGCCACGTCTTCGGTCAGGTCGAAATAATGCACGCCGTGGCGCGCGCACATGCCGGCCACCGCCACCGCGCGGTGAAACGGCAGCGCGTTCAGCACCGCATAGCGGCCGGCCACGGCATTCTGCAGGGCGGCGTCGCTGTCGATGTGCGAGGTCTGGCAGCCCAGCGCGGCGACCGCCTCGAGCCGGGCGGCGTCCTGGTCGGCCACGCAGACCGCGTAGTCGCCGGTGCGTTGCAGCAGCAGCGCAATGGCGAATCCGATTTTGCCGGCGCCCAGTACGGCAACCGGTTTTTGTGCGTGAGACATGGCGAACTCCTGGGGTAGCGGGATGTATTCATCCTAGCGCGCGGCAGTGTCGATATGTAGCGCACAAAACGTCGATTCGATGGAATATTTCGTGCAAAACGACCGAAACTTCGGTTGATATGTCTGGCCATCAGTACGCGGCGGGCGGCGAGAAACAAACAGGCCTCCCGCAGGGAGGCCTGTTATTAATTACCTGGGCGGTTGTGCCGCCCGCGAGGCGTCGGATCAGCCTTGCGACGGGTAGTCCAGGTTGCCGAACGAGTAGTGGCCCGTGGCCTTGGCCTGGGCCAGCTCGGCCCGCACCTGGGCGCGGGTCAGGTGGCTGCCCTGGTCGGCGACTTGGGGCGGGTATTGCTCTTCACCGTAGGTGATCAGGCCGGCGGCCTTGGCTTGCGCCAGTTCTTCCTGGACCTGGGCGCGGCTCAGATGCGAGGCTGGGGCAGCGACGGCGGGCGGGTAGTCCAGATCGCCGAAGCTGTACTGGCCGTTGGCCTTGGCCTGGGCCAGTTCGGCTTGCACCTGGGCGCGGGTCAGGGGTTGGGATTGGTCGGCGGCTTGGGCACCGGCAGCGACGCCCAGGGAAAGCAGGATGGCAATGGCAACGTTCTTCATGGCAGATCTCCAGTTTGTCTTGTTGGGACATCACACCCGGTTGATTTCGGAAGGGGTGAATGTTTCCCGGTGAAGACATTCTGTGCCTGCGCGGCATTAGGATAAACCCTAGTTTTTCGAAAATATTTTTCCAAAAAATCGACTAATCGGCATTTCCAGGGGGAAAACCGGTCTAGATGCCGGATGCTGGACGGGCTAAAAACAGGCGCGCGAGCGCCCGGCGGCGGTTCCGCCGTCAGCGCAGCAGGTCGGCCTGTGCTTCTTTCAGGTCGTCCTGGGCTTCCTTGAGCTTGCGCAGAGCCTTGTCGATCTTGTCTTGCCGGCCGTCACGGCGCGCCTCGGCCAGTTCTTCTTCGCGTTCGGTGACCTCTGCGCGGCGTTCGGCCAGCGCGTCCTGGCGCTCGGCGCGCAGCGAGGCATCGGTGCACGAGCCGCGCGCCTCGGACAGGGCGCGGCGCAGGCCGGCTTCGCGGCGGCTGTTGCCCTGGGCCTGCGCCGCGGCGATGTCGTTCTCGATGTGGCAGAACTTGGCTTCGCAGCCGCGCAGCGCGCTACAGTCGCGGGGGGATTCGGCCGCCGCGGCAGACAGGCTGGCGGCCGCGAGGACGGCGGCCAGCGCCAAGGGGAATCGGACAGGCAGGCGGACGTGCATGGGGACTCCTCGTGTAGAGGCACACCGCGGGAATGCGGACGCCTAGATCAGGGTGCCGGCCAGCGCCGCTGCCACCAGCAATACGCCGGTCCAGAGGTTGGCGCGAAACAGCATGAAGTTCCGGTCGGGACGCTGCAGGTCGAAGGTATGCAACTGCCAGCCCAGATGTACGGCCACGGCCACCATGCCTAGCTGGTAGCCCCAGCCCAGCCCGATGGCGTAGCCGCCCCAGGCCCATAGCGCAACGGTGGCGGCGTAGAAACCGCCGATCCACAGCTTGCCCCGGGCGCCGAAGCGCATGGCGGTGGAGCGCAGGCCCAGTTGGCGGTCGTCGCGCACGTCGACATAGGCGTAGATGCTGTCGTAGCCCACTTGCCAGAGCACGGCGCCCAGCCACATGGCGATGCCGGCCAGCGGCAGGAAGTTCTGCGTGTCGGACCAGGCCATCAGCATGCCCCAGTTGAAGCAGATGCCCAGCACCACCTGCGGCCAGTACGTGACGCGCTTGCACAGCGGGTAAATGAACACGAACGGCAGCACCGCCACGGCCAGCCAGCGGCTCATTTCGTTAATAAAAAACAGCAGCGAGCCGCACACCAGCAACTGGCCCAGCAGGAACCATACCGCGTTGCGCATGCTGAGCTGGCCGCTGGTCAGCGGGCGGAAGCGGGTGCGCTCGACGTGCTTGTCGATGTCGCGGTCGCACATGTCGTTGACGGTGCAGCCGATGCCGCGCATGAGCAGGGCGCCCAGCGAGAAGACGATCAGGCGGCGCAGCTCGGGCAGGCCGCCGGCGGCCTGGACCAGCGCGGCGATGCAGGGCAGCAGCGTCAGCCAGGTGCCGATGGGGCGGTCGAGCCGGCACAGGCGCGCATAGGGGCGCCACGCGCGGGGCAGCCAGCGTTCGACCCAGTCGGTGAAGACGATGTCGTTGAGATCGGGGGATGTGGATTGTGGCGCGCTCACCATGGGAACAATACGACAGGGAGTGGGCGTTGGAAAGACGCGGGCGGCGCTGGCCGCCGCCCGGGGGATCAGGCGTACTGCTTGATGAGCTTGCCCAGGATGGCGATGCCGGCGCGGATGCGCTCTTCGGGCACCGTGGCGAAGCTCAGGCGCAGCGTGTTGGCGCGCGGCTTGCCGGCATAGAACGGCGCGCCCGGCACGAAGGCCACGTTCTGCGCCACCGCCTGGGTCAGCAGCTGGGCGCTGTCGATGTGCTCGGGCAGCGTCACCCATAGGAACATGCCGCCTTCGGGGCGGGTCCAGTTGACGGTGTCGGGGAATTCGCGTTCGATGGCTTCGAGCATGCAGCGACCCTGGGCGCGGTAGATTTCGCGCACGGTGGGCAGGTGCTGTTCAAGGAAGCCGTCTTTCACGACTTCGTACACGGCCATCTGGGTAAGCGTGGGCGTGTGCAGGTCGGTGGCCTGCTTGGCCTGCACGAGCTTGTCGATGATGCTGCGATGGGCGGCGATATAGCCCAGGCGCAGGCCCGGCGCCAGCACCTTCGAGAACGTGCCCAGGCGGATCACGTTGGCGCCGCATTCGCCGGCCAGCGCCAGCAGGCCGGGCTGCGGCTCGCCGGCGTAGCGCAGTTCGCCGTAGGGGTCGTCTTCGATAATGGGCAGGCCCAGTTGCGCCGCCTGCTGCACCAGCGCCTTGCGGCGCGCCAGGTTCAGCGTGCGGCCGGTGGGGTTCTGGAAGTTGGGCAGCGCATACAGGAAGCGCGCGCCGGCGGCGAGCTCGGGCGTGATGGCTTCGGGAATCAGGCCGCCATCGTCGGTGGGCACCGGCACGTATTGCGGCTGGTACAGGCTGAACGATTGCAGCGCGCCCAGGTAGCTGGGGTCTTCGACCAGGATCTTGCTGCCTTCGTCGATGAGCACCTTGCCGAGCAGGTCGAGCGCCTGCTGCGAGCCCGACACGATCAGGATCTGGTCGGGGGCGACGTTGGCGCCCGCGCGGTTCAGGTCGTCGGCCACCCACTGGCGCAGCGGCGCATAGCCTTCGGTGGGCCCATACTGCAGCGCGGCGCGGCCGTTGGTGGCCAATACCTTGTCGAACGCCGCGCGCACTACCTCGACCGGAAAGCCGCCGGGGGCGGGCAGGCCGCCCGCGAAAGAAACGACCTCGGGGCGCTCGGTGACCTTGAGAATTTCGCGGATGGCGGAGCTGGTGAGTTGCTTGGCGCGTTCGGAAAATGCGCACACGGGTTCGAAGGGCTTGTCCATGGAAGGGCTTCTTGACGAAAGAACGGAAAAAAGAGCAAACATTGTCCCATAACGGCGGGGTCGCGCCGCGCCCGGCGGCCTTGCCCCTAAAATCAGTTGGTTCGATAGTTGCCTGTACAGTTACATTTCATGTTCACTGCCACCGATCTGCCCACCGACGACAAGCCCCGTTTCTATGCCGAACTGGCCGCCCAGGCGCGCGCCCTGCTCGACGGCGAAACCGACCGCATCGCCAATGCCGCCAACTTTGCGGCGCTGGCCTACCAGGCGCTGCCGCGCATCAACTGGGCCGGGTTTTACTTCTACGACGGCCGCGAACTGGTGCTGGGCCCGTTTCAGGGCAAACCGGCCTGCGTGCGCATCGCCCTGGGGCGCGGCGTGTGCGGCACGGCCGCCAGCCAGCGCCAGACCCAGGTGGTGGCCGACGTGAACGCGTTCCCCGGCCACATCGCCTGCGACGTCGCCTCGCGGTCCGAGGTCGTGGTGCCGCTTGTGCACAAGGGCGAACTGATCGGCGTGTGGGACGTCGACAGCCCCGAGCCCGGCCGCTTCGACGAAGACGACCGCCAGGGCATGCAGGCGCTGTGCGCGGTATTCCTGGCAAGCCTGGCCTGAGGTATATTTCTTTCCATGTTTACGGCCCACTGCTCCGCTGCCTCGTCCCGCGCCCCTGGCGCGGGGGCGCGTTGCGTCGGCCTGAAATCCAAAAAACAGCAGCTCATCTGACCGGAGCAGGCTGTTCCGTCAGATGGGCGACGGAACGGCGGCAATCCGGCGGCGCGGCGCGCTGCGTGTTTTTCCCCTGCATCCCCAGCACTTCTGCACGGTTCCCCTAAGCGGTCCAACCTGTGGAGTGTGTCATGTCTGTTTCTTCTACTGAGGCGGTGTTCCAGGGCGTATGGGTGCCGCTGGTCACGCCGTTTTCCGATACCCGCATTGACGGCGGCGCGTTGCGCCGCCTGGTGCGCTACTGCGCCGCCGCCGGGGTGGACGGCCTGGTGGTGTGCGGCAGCACCGGCGAGGCGGCCGCGCTGGACGACGCCGAACAACTGGCGGTGCTGGACACCGTGCTGGACGAGGCCGGCGCGCTGCCGGTGGTCATGGGCCTGGCGGGCAATCACCAGGGCCATGTGCTGCAGCGGCTGGCGGCTTTCGGCACCCGGCCGCTGGCCGGGGTGCTGGCGCCGGCGCCGTACTATGTGCGGCCTGGCCAGCAGGGGGCGCTGGCCTATTTTCGCGCCCTGGCCGATGCCGCGCCGGCGCCGCTGGTGCTGTACGACATTCCGTATCGCACCGGCACGGCGCTGGACACCGACACCCTGCTGGCCTTGGCCCGGCATGGCAATATCGCCGCCGTGAAAGATTGCGGCGGCTCGCTGGACAAGACAACGGCGCTGATCGCCGACGGCGGCCTGCGGGTGATGGCGGGGGAAGACTTGCAGGCGCTATCCACCCTGTGCCTGGGCGGCAGCGGCATCATCGCGGCGGCCGCCCACATCCGACCCGACCTGTTCGTGGCGATGGACCGTGCCGTGCGCGCCCAGCACCTGGATACGGCGCGCCGCCTGTTCCATGCCCTGGCGCCGGTGATCCGGCTGGTGTTCGCCGAGCCCAACCCCGGCCCGCTGAAGGCCTGGCTGGCCGGGCAGGGGTTGCTGCCCGACGTGCTGCGCCCACCCATGCTGCGCGCCAGCGCGGACGTCGCCGCAAGGCTGGCGCGGGCGGTAGCGGAGCTGGACCGGCAGTTCCCGCCATCGGCCTCGTCCAGCGCCGCGCCCTTGTCACGCCGGGCGGCCGCTTGACGCCTGGGCGACGTTTGCAAATCACTTCGGTGCCAGGCACCTTGCGGAGCCTGGCACCTGGCGGATATGTGCGAATTCTGCGGCGGTTTTCCCCAGTAGGTGTCTGACTCCCTTCAGGGTGTCAGACACCGTGCTATTGAGGCAGCCGCTGCGCACTTCGGTGTCAGGCACCTTGCGGAGCCTGACACCTGGGGAGGGGGGAGCCAATTGCTGGGCGCCTGCCGGCGATCCGGCATCCGGCCGTGGCACGCGGCGGGCAGATTGCTTATGATGCGGCCATCCCGGGCAGTCCCGGCGCGGGTCACGGACTCTCATGGCGCACGTATTCCTCTCGCTGTCGGCCTGGCAGGTCATGGTCGCGGGGCTGCTGTTCTTCGGCGGCATCTACTTGTTGTTTGGCGCGGCCACGTGGCTACTGACGCACCGCATTCTGCCGGCGCTGGGCGTGGGCGCCGTGCTCGACCCGCGTCCGCTCGCTCCCGGCCAGCTGCGGCGCGAACTGGCGCAATCCGGCATTTCGGTGCTGATCTTTGGCCTGGGCATGATCTTCCCATGGGGCCTGCTGCAGCTGGGCTGGGCCCGCCTCGATCCGGATGCCGGCACGGGCCAGATCGTGCTCGAAATCCTGGCGCTGGTGGCGTGGAACGACGTGCATTTCTGGATCAACCACCGGCTGCTGCACACCCGCCTGCTGCGCCGCTTTCACCTGCCGCATCACCGTTCGGTGGTGACCACGCCGTTTTCTACGTACAGCTTTCACCCCATCGAGGCCCTGATGCTGGGCAACGTGATTCTGCTACCCATGATGCTGCACGACTTCAGCTTCTGGTCGTTGTTTTCGGTGCCGCTGTTCAGCCTGTTCTTCAATTGCGTGGGCCACGCCAACTACGACTTCTTTCCGCGCGTGTCGTATGCCCACTGGTTCGCCGCCAGCCGCCGGCACCATCTGCATCATGCCTGCTATCGCGGCAACTACGGGTTCCAGTTCACGTTCATGGACCGCCTGTTCCGTACCCGCCTGCAGGCCGACGCGGCGGCCCCCCAGCTGGGCGCGGCCCGGCAGCGAGACGCGCTTGGCGGCCGCGCCTAGCCCGTCGCCGCGCCGGCCCGGCGGCCTGCGCAACTGGCGCGACGTGCAAAGCCTGGCCTACATGGCGGCGCTGCCCGCGCTGGCCGCCTGGCAGTGGGTGCACGGCCTGCATTGGCTGCTGTACGGCCTGATGCTGTTCCTGACGCTGGGCATCGGCGTGGTGCACCACAACCATACGCACCTGCGCATGTGGCATGGCCGCACGCTCAACCGCGCCATCGACATGGCGCTGACCGTGCTGCAGGGCCACCCCACGTTCGTGTTCTTTCCCGCGCATGCGGGCAACCATCATCGCTACAAGCACGGCGCCCGCGACCTGGCGCGCACCTATCGCTACGGCGGCGACACCAATCACCTGGCCGGCTATCTGCTGCACCCGTTCCAGGCGGCCTGGACGCTGTATCCGCTGTTCTGGCGCTGGCTGGGGCGGCTGCGCCGCCATTGGCCGGGCGCGTGGCGCTACTGCCTGTGCCAGTACGCCGCCTGGCTGGGCCTGTGGGGCGGCCTGCTGGCAGTCAACCCGGGCAAGGCGCTGCTGTTCGTCATTTTGCCGCAGCTGCATGGCCTGCATTGGCTGCTGGCCACCAACTACCTGCAGCACGCGCATGCCGACGGCGGCCCGCAGCGGCATGCCCGGCTGAGCTACGCGCGCAACTTCGAGGGCCTGGTCAATCCGCTGCTGTTCAACATTGGCCTGCACACGGCCCACCACGAGCACGCGCGCGCGCACTGGTCGGAACTGGCCGGCCTGCATGCCCGGCTGTATCGCCATCGGCTCGATCCGGCGTTGCTCGAACCCGGCCTGGCGCCGTACATGCTGCGCGTGTTCGTGCTGGGCCTGGCCTGGCCGCGCTACCGCAGCCGCTCGCTGATGCGCCCCGAGCACATTGTCCAAGAATAGGAGCCCATTCTTCCCATGCCCGTTGCCTTTGATCGCGTCTATCTGGAAAGCGCCGGCTATTTCATGCCGGGCGAGCCCGTGGCCAACCAGGACATGGACCGCTACATAGCGCCCCTGAACCGCATGTCGGGCCGCATCAAGCAGCGTATCCTGGCCGAGAACGGCATCAAGCAGCGCTACTACGCCATCGACGCGGCCGGCAACGCCCGCTGGACCAATGCGGCGCAGGCCGCGCAGGCGATCCGTAACTGCCTCGACCGGCAGCAGCGCGGCCTGGCCGACGTGTCGCTGCTGGCCAGCGGTTCGTCGGGCGGCGACACCCTGATGCCTGGCTTTGCCAACATGATCCAGGGCGAACTGGCAGCCCCGCCCATGGAGCTGGTGTCGGTGCATGGCATCTGCGCCGCGGGCGTGGCGGCCGTCCAGGCGGCCGCGCAGGGTATTGAACTGGGGGCGCACCGCCGTGCGCTGGCCGTGGCCAGCGAAATGCCGTCGCGGCTTTTCAAGCGCTCGCGTTTCGCGGCGCGCGGTTACGACGCCGACTTCGATGCGCATTTCCTGCGCTGGATGCTGTCCGATGGCGCGGGCGCCGTATTGCTGGGCAGCAGTGGCGCGCCGTTGCCCGAGGTTTCGGCGGGCGTGCGGTTGCGCCTGAAGTGGGTGCACCAGCGCGCGTTTTCGGGCGACTACCCCGTGTGCATGCAGCTGGGCCTGCCGGCAGAAGGCGGACAGGGCCACCTCGATTATCCCTCGTGGTCCGAAGCCGAAGCGGCCGGCGCGCTGGCGCTGCGCCAGGACATCCGTCTGCTGCCGCACCTGTTCGACATCGGCATCCACGAATACGCCAGCCTGGTGCGAGACGGCTGGGTCGACCCGGGCCGCGTCGATCATTTCCTGTGCCATTACTCGTCCGAGAAATTCATTCCGGTGGTCGAAGGCCTGATGGACAAGGCCGGCCTGTCCATACCGCGCGAGCGCTGGTTCAGCAACCTGGCCTGGCGCGGCAACACAGGGGCGGCGTCGATCCTCATCATGTTGGCCGAATTCCTGGAAACGCATGCACTGCAGCCCGGCCAGCAGGTGTTCTGCTATGTGCCGGAATCAGGCCGCTTCACCACCGCCTACCTGCTGTTCGAGGCCGAGGCGGCCGATGCGCCGATGACTTCGGCGCACGGCTCGCCGCGACAGGCCGCCGCCGCGCCGGACGTCGCCGCCAGCGACGACGCCGAGGCCATTGCCCCGCCGCATGATCCCGGCAGCGCGCCGCAAGGCCTGGGGCCGCTGTTGACCGAACTGGCGTCGATCTGGCACGACTACCGCTCGCGCGTGTGGCGCACGCCCGTGGTGCGGCGCCTGCGCGAGCGGCGCTTCGGCCCGGCCGACTACGTGAACTGGATGGCGCACTGGATTCCGCAGGTGCGCGAAGGCAGCAAGTGGATGCGCGAGGGCGCCGCGTCGCTGGGCGAAGCCTACCGGCCGCTGGCCGAGCTGATCGGCGTGCACGCCGGCGAAGAGCAGGACGACTTCCAGATCCTGTTCCAGGACTATCGCAAGGCTGGCGGCGCCGAGACCGACATCGACGCGTTGCGCCGCAATCCCGGCGGCGAAGCGCTCAATGCCTATCTGCATGCGCTGGCCGCCACGCGCGACCCGATCGGCCTGCTGGGCGCCATTTACATTATCGAGGGCACCGGCCAGCGCATCGTGCCGGCGCTGCTGCCGCTGCTGAAGGCCAGCCTCGACTTGCCGCCCGACCGGTTCCGGTTCCTGGAATACCACGGCCACAACGATGAAAACCATCTGGCGCGCTGGCTGATGGCAGTGGAACTGGCCCTGGATGCCGACGACCGCGGGCAGGCCGAACGCCGTATTGTGGACACCGCGCGCCGCACCGCGGCGCTTTACCTGATGCAATTCCATCACGTGATGGAGGCCGACCCCGCATGAATCCCCACACGCCCGACTTCCTGACCCGCGAGCACGATCCCGCCGACCCGAGCCCGTGGCTGGCCTTGTACCTGGACCGCAGCACCCCGCTGCCCGACGACGTGAAAGCCGCCTGGCTGGCCGATTCCAGCTGCGGTTCGCGCCAATTCCTGCTGCCGTTCCTGCGTCCGCTGGCGCGCGCGTTCATCATCCTGATCCAGGTCGTGAAAACGTTCCTGCCGCGCCGCTGGTCGCATTCGAAACTGCTGCACCGCATTCTGGCGTGGGGGCTCGAGCACTTCGTGTCCCCCGAGGCCAACTGGCTCATTCTGCGGCACTTCCACCTGGGGTCGCAGATACTGGCATTCATTGCGCGCAATGCGCCGGTGCAGGTGGCCACCACGCCGCTCGAGCCGCAAGGCATTGCCGACCTGAAAGACGAATTCTTCGTCAAACACGACCTGAACCTCTTCAACTTCGTGATCCGCCTGAACGGCGCGCTGCGCGAAGCCGGCGAAGAAATGCGCGCGCCGGCGCAGGTGGATTTCTCGATGGTGCGCGACCCGGGCCTGCAACTGGCCGACATGCCGCGACGCAGGCGCAATTTCCTCGACCTGCAAAGCGCCATCGAATTGTTCACGCCGCTGTACCAGCTGATGCTGACCGACAACGATTTCTGGCGCGCCGCCAATTCCCTGCAGCTCGACGAAACCATCGGCATTTACGCCGCGCAGATCCTCGGCGCTCCGCAGCACCTTATCCTGGTGAACAACAAGCATCCGCTGGTGCCGCTGTCGACGCTGCGGGCGGGCTACCGGCTGGTGCTGCACGGCTTGTCGACCGAAATGCTACACAGCCTGCTGATGCAGAGAAAGTCCGAAGCCGAAGCGCCCGCGCCCGGCCAGGCCGACCCGGTGTCAGGCTCCGTAGCCGCCTAACGCCGTGCGATGTTGAGATGGTCGGTGCACACGGCGGTGTCTGGCACCTGCGGAGTCAGGCACCCTGCTGAGCCAGCCGCCGCCCCGCCATCCGCGTGAATGGCAAGCCGGCCGCCAGCACGCCGATGCCCAGCAAGGCGCCCACGCCTGCATAGCGCACGCTGGACCACGCCAGCCCGGCGCAACTCAGGGCAAACAACAGCGGCGTTAGCGGATACAGCGGCACGCTGAACGGACGAGGCCGGTCGGGCTGCAGGCGTCGTAGCCGCCACACGGCCGCCGCTACCAGCAACATGAAGAACCAGAACACGGGAGCCGTATAGGCCACCATGGCCTGCACGCCGTTGTCGGCCAGCGCGCCAAAGCCCACCAGCGCCAGTGTGATGAGGCCCTGCACCAGCAGCGCAGCCGCTGGCGCCTGCCCGCGCGCCGACCAGCCGCCCAGGCGACGCAGGGCCGGCACGTCTTCGCCAAGAGCCACGTACACGCGCGCCCCCGTCATGATGGTGCCGTTGATCGTGCTGAGCGCGGTGCAGCACACCAGCAGGCTGAGCATTACCGCGGCATGCGGCCCTGCGGCCACCTGCATGACGTCGGCCCCGACCGCGCTGGCCTGGCGCAGGCCCTGCAGCCCGAACATGTCGAGCAGTGCCAAGTTGGCCAACAGGTAGACGCCGGTGACGATGGCCGTGCCGACCAGCAGCACGCGCTTCACGTTGCGGGCCGGATCTCGCAGCTCGCCAGACAGGTAGGCCGATTCGTTCCAGCCGCCGTAGGTCAGCAGCACGTACACCATGCCCAGGCCCAGCATGCTGGCCAGCCCTTCTTGCGGGGGCGGGCTGCCGGCGGTCAGTGCCTGCGCGGGTGCGTCGCCAGCCAGCATGCCGGCCACCACCACCGCCACCAAGGCCGTCACGGTGATTCCCGTGAACGCGATCTGCAGGCGCTTGGAGGGCCGGGTGCCGGCAATGTTCAGGGTGGTGAGCGCCGTTACGGCCATGGCGGCGTGCAGCGCCGGGCCATGCCTGCCCAGGTCGAGCAATTGCTGGGCATAGTCGCCATAGATAAAGCCCACCGCCGCGATGGCGCCGGTCTGGATGACAGTGCAGCGCGCCCAGGCAAATATCAGGCCGGTGCGCGCGCCCCAGGCCAACGCCAGATAGCGGTATTCGCCGCCCGGATCGGGATAGGCCGAGCCCAGTTCGGCATAGCACAACGCCCCCAACAGCATGATGGAGCCACCCGCCAGCCATAGCAGGATATACATGGCGGGCGAACCAGCCTGCTGCGCCACCAGCGGCGGAAAACCGAAGATGCCAATGCCGATGACCACGCCGACCAGCACGGCCACGGCGTCCAATACCGACAGGCCACCGGGCCGGGTCGCCTCGGCAACGGTGTTCATTGCGCTTGCCTGGTGGCCTGCCAGCCTTGCTCGGCGCCATTGGCCGCCAGCGCGACGATGGTGTCCCCGCGCACCTGGCCCACGAACTGCAGCGGCTTGCCGCCGTCGTCCAGCACCAGGTTCAGGCGGTCGCCGCGCAGCAGGGCCTGCGAGACGCCCAGCTGCGCATCGGCGCGCCGGGCGGTGGCGGTGACTTTCTGGAAGTGCTGCGTCATCTGCACCGTGATCGGGCCGCCCGGATGGTCGAGTCGCCAGGCGCCGGCCACATTGGCGGGCACGATCCACAGGTACAGCGACCGGCCGTCTACGGTTTCGTACTGGTCGCTGTCCCAGTCGCCCATGGTGAAGGCGTGCGACACCACCCGCGTGCCCGGCGCCAGGTTGCTGAGAATGCGCGGGCGCAATTTCAGGTTCACGTCGGGCAGCAGGTACATGGTCAGCACGGTGGCCTTCGAGATGTCGGTTTCGAACAGGTTCTGCCGCACGAATCGCACGCGATCCTGCACGCCGGCTTGCTCGGCGTTGGCGCGGGCTTCGGCAATGCGTTCAGGGTCGATGTCGACGCCGGTGGCCCGCGCGGCCTTGCGGTCGCGCACCGCAGCGATGGCGATGCGGCCGTCGCCCGATCCGAGGTCGATGACGGTGTCTTGCGGACCGACATAAGCCATGTCCAGCATCTTGGCGACGGCGTCTTCGGGCGTGGGCACGAAGGGCACATCCAGCTTGACCGGATCGGCGGCCTGGCCGGGCGTGACGGCCAGCGCCAGCGTGACGGCCAGGGCCGCGAGCGCGTTGCGGCGCGAAACGATGGGGTGCGGGAAAGGGGCGGGGCGGGTTGCTGGCATGGCGGTCTCCGAGGAACGCGCGGGCGGCCTGCAACTGCCGGCCCGGCTCGTTGCTTACAGAAAACTGAACAAAATCATCGGTGCTACGCTCGGATCTTTCAACCGTTGTTACCTCTGGTCAAAGCCACGCACCGCGCCGGTGCGGCGCGGCCGGCAGCATTAGGGCGTATCCGGGTAGCCAGCGGTACGCTTGTGTTCTACAACGCAGCACCATGCAGCCGCTCGCGCGTCGCGACGGCACGCCACAAGGGAGACACAATCCATGGCCACCGATGCCGGCGGTACCGATCTGGTGTTCGATTACATCGTGGTGGGCGCCGGGTCGGCCGGGTGCCTGCTGGCCAACCGCCTGTCGGCCGACGCCGGCAACCGCGTACTGCTGCTCGAGGCCGGCGGCCCCGACAACTGGCACTGGATCCACATCCCGGTGGGCTACCTGTACTGCATCGGCAATCCGCGCACCGACTGGTGTTACCGCACCCATCCCGATCCGGGCCTGAACGGCCGCAGCCTGGGCTACCCGCGCGGCCGCGTGCTGGGCGGCAGCTCGTCGATCAACGGCATGATCTACATGCGCGGCCAGCGGGCCGACTACGACGGCTGGGCCGCCCTGGGCAACCCAGGCTGGGGCTGGGACGACGTGCTGCCGTTCTTCAAGCGCTGCGAAAACCACCATGCCGGCGCCAGCGAATTCCATGGCGGCGACGGCGAGTGGCGGGTCGAGCGCCAGCGCCTGTCGTGGGAGCTGCTCGATGCCTTCCGCGAGGCGGCCGCGCAGGCCGGCATTCCATCCGTATCCGACTTCAACCAGGGCGACAACGAAGGCTGCGATTATTTCGAGGTGAACCAGCGGCGCGGGGTGCGCTGGAGCGCCGCCCGGGCCTTTCTCAAGCCGGCGGCCGGGCGGCCGAACCTGCGCGTGATGACCGGCGCGCGGGTGTCGCGGATCGTGTTCCAGAACCGTCGCGCCGAAGGGGTGGCGTTCCGCCTGGACGATGGTGCCGAGAAAATCGCCCGCGCGCGCGCCGAAGTGATCCTGTCCGCCGGGGCTATCGGGTCGCCGCAGTTGCTGCAGGTATCGGGCGTGGGGCCGGCGGCCCTGCTGCAGGCTCGCGGCGTGCCGGTGCTGCACGACCTGCCCGGCGTGGGCGAGAACCTGCAGGACCACCTGCAGTTGCGCATGATCTACCGCGTGACCGGCGCCAGGACGCTGAACGCCATCGCGGGCACGCTGTGGGGCAAGGCCATGATGGCAGCGCAGTATGCCTTGTGGCGGCGCGGCCCGCTCAGCATGGCGCCTTCGCAGCTGGGCGCCTTTGCGCGCTCGGGCCCCGACCAGACTCGCGCCAACGTTGAATATCATGTGCAGCCGCTGTCGCTGGAAAAATTCGGCGACCCGCTGCACGCGTTTCCGGCCTTTACGGCGTCGGTCTGCAACCTGCGCCCCACCAGCCGGGGGCATGTGCGCATTACCAGCCCGCATGCCGACGACCACCCCGAGATCCTGTGCAATTATCTGGCCACCGAGGCCGACCGCCGCGTGGCCGCCGACAGCCTGCGCCTGACCCGCCGCATCGTGGCGCAGCCAGCGCTGGCCCGCTATGCGCCCGAAGAATACAAACCGGGCAGCGCGTGCCAGACCGACGACGACCTGGCGCGCGCCGCCGGCGACATCGGCACCACCATCTTCCATCCGGTGGGCACCTGCAAAATGGGCGTGGATGCGCTTGCCGTGGTCGACCCCGAGCTGCGCGTGCATGGGCTGCAGGGGCTGCGCGTGATTGATGCATCCATCATGCCCACCATTACTTCGGGCAACACCAATGCGCCCACGGTCATGATCGCCGAGAAGGGCGCGCACTTGCTGCGATGACGGGCTGCTGCGGTATAGTCCGACAGTTTTCACGCATGTCGGGCCGCCTTGCCGCGGCCGCGCGCGTTCGTTCCGGAATTCACTGCTGATGCCTGACACAATCGAACTTGTCGCCACCTTATTGTTCGCGGTGGCCGTGCTCCATACGTTTTCGGTGCCTGTATTTGCGCGGCTGGCGCATCGCAATGGTCCGCACGCGGGTTGCTGGCACCTGTTGTCCGAAGTCGAGGCCGTGTTCGGCGTGTGGGCGTTCGTGCTGATCGTCTGCATGGCGCTGTTGCGCGGCAGCGAAACCGCCATACAGTACATGGACACGCGCAACTTCACCGAGCCGCTGTTCGTGTTCGTGATCATGGTGGTGGCCGCCAGCCGCCCCATCCTGGAACTGGTAGGCATGCTGGTGCGCGGCCTGGCGCGCCTGCTGCCGATGCAGCGCGAAGTGGCGACGTTCTTCGTGGTCATGTCGGTGGTGCCGCTGGGCGGCTCGTTCATCACCGAGCCGGCGGCCATGACGCTGGCGGCCATCCTGTTGCGCGACGGCTATTTCCGCGTGGCCGGCCATACCCGGTTCAAATACCTGGCGCTGGGGGTGCTGTTCGTCAACGTGTCGATCGGCGGCGTGCTGACGGCCTACGCGGCCCCGCCGGTGCTGATGGTGGCCTCGACCTTCGGCTGGGACACAGCCTTCATGGCCACGCACTTCGGCTGGCGCGCGGCCATCGCGGTGTTCATCAATGCCGGCATCCTGACCTGGATCTGCCGCGACGCGCTCACCGGCCACGCCATCGGCACGGGCAGCGGCGTGAACGCCGCCGAAGACTCGCCCGCCGCGCGCGAGCCGGTGCCCTGGCCGGTGATCCTGATCCACCTGGTGTTTCTGGTGGGCGTGGTCATGACGGCCCATCATCCTGCCGTGTTCCTGGGCCTGATGATGATGTTCATCGGCTTTTCGCACGCCTACCGGCGCCACCAGGACCGCCTGCTGATCCGCGAAGGCTTGATGGTGGGCTTCTTCCTGGCCGGCCTGGTAGTGCTGGGCGGCCTGCAGAAATGGTGGCTGCAAGACCTGCTGGGCGGCCTGGAGCCGGCCGTGCTGTTCTGGGGCGCCGCGGCGCTGACCGCCATTACCGACAACGCCGCCCTGACCTACCTGGGCTCGCTGGTCGAGGGCGCCAGCCCCCTCTGGCACTACATGCTGGTGGCCGGCGCCGTCACCGGGGGCGGGCTGACCGTCATCGCCAATGCGCCCAACCCGGCCGGCTACGCCATCTTGCGGCCGTATTTCCCCAACGAGGCGATCTCGGCGGGCCGGCTGTTCATGTCTGCGCTGGTGCCCACCTTGGTGGCGGCCGGCATGTTCCTGCTGCCGTTCGGCCGCTAGGGGCCGCCCGATGTTCCAGGTGGCTGACTCCCGGAGGGGTGTCAGCCACCGTCCAGTTCAGAGGCGGGGCGGCGTACGTCGGTGTCTGGCACCCTGCAGGAACCAGACACCTGCGGAATTAGGCATCTTCAGAGTCTGGCACCTGGACTCGCCTTGGCGCCCAGCCGGTGGCGCCTTGGCGGCCGCTGCGGCGTTTTTGGCAAAAACCGCTAAAATTCAAGACTTTCCCGTATTGATCCGGCGCCGCCTGGTTGCCGTCCGCCCGCCGCGGATGGTGAAACGGCGGTTTTTGATGCGCCGGTGTGCCTGGAAATTCCCGATCATGCCTATCTACGCTTACAAATGCGGCGCCTGCGGCCATGCCCAGGACGTATTGCAAAAGTTTTCCGATGCGCCGCTGTCGGTCTGCCCCGAATGCGGCGAAGCCGCCTTCACCAAGCAGGTCACGGCCGCCGGCTTCCAGCTCAAGGGCTCGGGCTGGTATGTCACCGACTTCCGCAACGGCGGCAGCCAGGGCAAGTCCGACGGCGCCAAGTCCGGTACGGCCAGCGCGCCCAAGGCCGACGCCCCCGCCAAGAGCGACAGCGCCGCGCCGGCGGCCACGCCTGCGCCCGCGGCGTCCTCCTGACCGCAAGCCCAGCTGTATGCGCGTCTTCAAGAAGTATTTCATCACCGGGCTGCTGATCTGGGTTCCGCTGGCCATCACCCTCTGGGTGCTGGGCCTGCTGATCGCAACCCTCGAGGGCTTCGTGCCCAGCTTCCTGTCGTCGCAATCGCTGCTGGGCATCGACATTCCCGGCTTCCGCTTCGTGCTGGTGATCCTGGTGGTGCTGCTCACCGGCATGTTTGCCGCCAACCTGCTGGGCCGCACCCTGCTCGAGCAATGGGAAGCCCTGCTGGGCCGCATCCCGCTGGTGCGCTCCATCTACAATTCGGTCAAGCAGGTCAGCGACACGGTGCTGGCGCCCAACGGCCAGGCGTTCCGCCAGGCTGTGCTGGTGCAGTATCCGCGCGCCGGCTCATGGACCATCGCCTTCCTGACAGGCGCGCCCGGCGGCGAAGTTGCCGGCTATCTGCCTGGCGAGCACGTCAGCGTCTATGTGCCCACCACGCCGAACCCCACGTCGGGGTTCTTCCTGATGATGCCGCGCGACCACGTCATCGAATTGCAGATGAGCGTGGACGCCGCCCTGAAGTACATCGTTTCCATGGGCGTCGTGGCGCCGCCAGGCCAACCGGCCCCGGCAGCCGCCCCCATCCCGACGGCCCCGGCCGTCGATTCGTAACCTTTTCACGCTGAACACAGCACCTAGGAGTCATCCCGCAATGCGTACCTGCTACACCGGCGAGGTTTGCCGCGACCATCTCGGCCAGACTGTCACTCTGTATGGCTGGGTGAACCGCCGCCGCGACCACGGCGGGGTCATCTTCATCGACCTGCGCGACCGCGCGGGCCTGGCGCAGATCGTGTTCGATCCGGACAACGCCGCCTTCGCCACCGCCGAGCGCCTGCGCAACGAGTTCTGCATCCGCGTCACGGGCCTGGTGCGCCCGCGTCCCGAAGGCACGGCCAATCCCGAACTGGCTTCGGGCGAAGTCGAGGTGCTGTGCAAGGAAGTCGAGATTCTCAACGCCTCGATCACGCCTCCGTTCCAGCTCGATGACGACAACCTGTCCGAAACCACGCGCCTGACGCATCGCGTGCTCGACCTGCGCCGTCCGCAAATGCAGCGCAATCTGATGCTGCGCTACCGCGTGTCGATCGAAGTGCGCAAGTTCCTGGACCAGCTCGGGTTCATCGACATCGAAACCCCCATGCTGACCAAGAGCACGCCCGAGGGCGCGCGCGACTACCTGGTGCCTTCGCGCGTGAACGCCGGGCATTTCTTCGCGCTGCCGCAATCGCCGCAGCTGTTCAAGCAGATGCTGATGGTGTCGGGCTTCGACCGCTACTATCAAATCACCAAGTGCTTCCGCGACGAAGACCTGCGCGCTGACCGCCAGCCCGAATTCACCCAGATCGACTGCGAAACCTCGTTCCTGAACGAAGTCGAAATCCGCCAGATCTTCGAAGACATGATCCGCCACGTCTTCAAGACCGTGCAGAATGTCGAGCTGCCCGCGCCGTTCCCCCAGATGACCTGGACCGAAGCCATGCAGCGCTACGGCTCCGACAAGCCCGACCTGCGCGTGAATCTCGAATTCACCGACGTTACCGATGTCATGCGCGATGTCGACTTCAAGGTGTTCGCGGCCGCCGCCACGGCGCCGGGCAGCCGTGTGGTGGCCCTGCGCGTGCCGGGCGGCGCCGAGCTGTCGCGCAGTGAAATCGACGCCTACACGCAGTTCGTGGGCATCTATGGCGCCAAGGGTCTTGCGTACATCAAGGTCAACGACGCCAGCAAGGGCCGCGAAGGGCTGCAGTCGCCCATCGTCAAGAACCTGCACGACGCGGCGCTGGCCGAGCTGCTCAAGCGCAGCGGCGCGCAAAGCGGCGACATCATTTTCTTTGGCGCCGACCGCGCCAAGATCGTCAACGACGCCATCGGCGCGCTGCGCGTCAAGATCGGCCACAGCGAATTCGGCAAGAAGGCCGGCCTGGTGTCCAGCGACTGGAAGCCGCTGTGGGTGGTCGACTTCCCCATGTTCGAATACGACGAGGAAGACGGCCGCTACACCGCCGCGCACCATCCGTTCACCAGCCCCAAAGACGGCCACGAAGACTTCCTGGAATCCGATCCCAGCAAGGCATTCGCCAAGGCCTACGACATGGTGCTCAACGGCTGGGAAATCGGCGGCGGCTCGGTGCGTATTCACCGCGAAGAAGTGCAGAGCAAGGTGTTCCGCGCCCTGAAAATCGGCGCCGAAGAGGCGCGCGAGAAGTTCGGCTTCCTGCTCGACGCCCTGCAGTACGGCGCGCCCCCGCATGGCGGCATTGCCTTCGGTCTGGACCGCATCGTTACCATGATGACCGGCGCCGAGTCGATCCGCGACGTTATCGCTTTCCCCAAGACCCAGCGCGCGCAGTGCCTGCTGACGCAGGCGCCGTCCGAGGTCGACGAGAAGCAATTGCGCGAGCTGCACATCCGCCTGCGCAATGTCGAAGTGAAATGAAGTAATCTGGGGGTAGAGGGCGCCGCTGGCCAGGCCGCGGCGCCCGCCCGATCCCCAAGGGCCGGGGCGGCCCGCGCCGCCCGTGCCATATAAGAAAAGGCGCCATTCGGTTCATGTCGCTTATCCGCGTAGTCAGCTACAACATTCATAAGGGCCGCTCGTCCCTGGGCCGGCGCGAATCGCTGAACGATCTGCGCCTGGGGTTGTACGGCCTGCGCCCCGACCTGGTCTTCCTGCAGGAAGTGCAGGGCCGCAACGAGCACATCTCCCTTCTCGACGCCCAGCATGAGTCGCTGGCGGCGGCGCTGCGCCTGGACGTGGCCTATGGCTGCAACGCCATTCGCAACCGTTCCGACCATGGCAACGCGCTGCTGTCGCGCTATGCCATCGTCGAGCACGAGAACCAGGACATCTCCGATCACCGGCTCGAACAGCGCGGCCTGCTGCATGCCCGCATCCAGGTCGACGGCCGCGACGTGCATTGTTTCGTGGTGCACCTGGGCCTGTTCGCCGGCAGCCGCACCCGCCAGATCCAGGCGCTTACCGATCGCATCAGCCGGCTGGTGCCCGAGGGCGATCCCATTCTGGTGGCGGGCGATTTCAACGACTGGGGCGACCGTCTGGCGCCGCTGTTCGTGCAGCAGCTGGGCCTGTACGAGGTCTTTGCCAACGCGCCGCGCAGCCATGGCGGCGAACTGCCGCGCCTGCGCGATTCGGTGCGGCGCTTAAGCAACGTGCTGCGCGGCGTGCCCAACAATGTGGCGGTGCTGGAGCGCAACAACCAGCTGGGCATGGGCGGCGCCTATTGCCCGCTGCCGCCGCCGCGCACCTTCCCGGCGGTGTTCCCGTGGTTTCGGCTCGATCGCATCTACCAGCGCGGCTTTGCCGTGCGCAGCGCGCGCGTGCTGCGCGGCCGCGAATGGGCCAAGCTGTCCGACCATGCCCCCTTGCTGGCGGAGCTTGAGCTGCCGTGAAGGCCGACATCGTCAGGCTCGACTGGACCGACGACAACGCCATTGAACTGCTGCAGAATGGCGCCGATTTCTTTCCGGCGCTGTGCCAGGCCATTGACGCGGCCAGCGTCAGCGTGCACCTGGAAACCTATATCTTCCTGATCGACCGCACCGGCGAGCGCGTGCTGCAAAGCCTGGAGCAGGCCGCGCGGCGCGGCGTGAAAGTACGCGTGGTGCTCGATGGCTTCGGCAGCGCCGATACGGCTCGCGCCGTCAGCGACCGCATCACGGCGGCGGGCGGCCGCTGCCGCATCTACCGGCCCGAACCGCCCTGGTACGGCCGCCTGGTGCCTTCGCGCAGCCGGCTGCGCCGCCTGCACCGCAAGGTGGCGGTGGTGGACGGCAGCATCGCCTTCATTGGCGGCATCAATATCGTCGACGACTACGACGATCTGGATCCTTGCGACAACATCCCGGGGGCGCGCTTCGATTTCGCGGTGCAGGTTCGCGGGTCGCTGGTGGCCGACGCGGTGCGCGCGCAAGACCTGTTGTGGGTGCGGCTGAACTGGGCCCGCCTGCGTCGCTATCCGCGCGAATGGTCGCGCCTGCGACTGACCCGGCCCGCGCCGTCGGCCGCCCGGCCGGCCGGGCGCCAGCGCGCGGCCCTGGTGCTGCGCGACAACCTGCGTTTCCGGCAGACGTTCGAGCGCGCCTATCTGTACGGCATCCAGCACGCACGGCGCGACATCCTGATCGGCAACGCGTATTTCTTTCCCGGCCGCCAGTTCCGCAAGGCGCTGCTGCGGGCGGCGGCGCGCGGGGTGCGGGTGCGCCTGCTATTGCAGGGCAAGATCGAATACCACATGCAGTACTACGCCACCCGCTCGCTGTACGACCAGCTGCTGCGCGGCGGCATCGAAATCTACGAATACATGCCCGGCTATCTGCACGCCAAGGTGGCGGTCATCGACAACATGGCGATGGTGGGTTCGTCCAATCTGGATCCGTTCAGCCTGCTGCTGGCGCGCGAGGCGAATGTGGTGGTCGACGACCAGCCGTTCGCCTGGGATCTGCAGCACCGCCTGGAAGATGCCATTGCCGCGGGCGGGCGCTTCGTGCGGCCGCTGGACTACCAGCGGCGCGGCTGGCTGCGCCGCTGTGTGGATGCCGTGTCGTACACCTTGCTGCGCATCGGCGTGGCGTTGACGGGGCGCTCGGGGGAATACTGACGCTTGTCAGGTGTCAGGCTCCCGTCAAGGGTGCCCGGCACCGTGCGACTGAGATGGCGGCGGCCGCCTGATGGCGTGCAGGACATGGCGCACGACCTCGGCGGCGGCTTCTGCCTGCTGGTCGTCCGAGACCGTGAACCGGATCTCTTCCAGCCTGTTCTCCGCCTGGAAAAGCAGCGCCCGCAGCCACTTTTCGTCGAGCCCCACGATGATCTGTTCGGCCGCATGCAACGCCGCCTGGGCTTGTTCGATGCTTGCCTTTCCGGCCAGGAAATCAATGCACACCTGCTTCACGCCTTGTACGGCTTCGGGGTAGAGTCCATTCGTCATGGCCCGTGTCCTTGGTCAGTTATGGCAGGGTGAACGAAAATTCTTCGCCCTCGAGTGTTTCCCCGGTGATGTGCGTGGGCGTGACGTCGCAGCGGGCGATGGGGCCGGTGGTGAAGAACGACCATTTTTCGGTGCCGTCCGGCGCCAGGCCGACGAAGCCCAGTTCATCTCGCGCGATCAGCGGGTCGCCAGTGCGCAGGAATTCATGAAAGGCGAACGGCATCCGGTAAGAGAAATGCCGCGCGCCGTCGGCGCGGCGATAGGCCGCCACGCATTCGTTGATGCCGATCACGATGTCGCCGTTGCTGATGGCGGCCTGCGGCGCCAGCCCGATGTTCGCGTATCCCACCTGCAGGCACCGGCCGTCGTTCCACTGCAGGTACCCCCATTCGTTGGCGTCGGCGGTTTCCAGTGTGTCGATGACGGCCAAGCCGGCGGTGCGCGCCTGCATGTCGGAACGCGAGCCGCACGGCACCCAGCGTGCGGAGTCGATGGAAGCCCGGCTCATTTGGCGATGGTGGTCATGACCTTGCCCGCCTGCTCGACGAAGTCGGGGGTTGAACGGGTGCCTGCCGTACTGCTCGCCGTCGCCAAACTCCACTCCCTACTGGGTCAGGCGCGGGGCTCGTCTTCGCGCAAGTAGGCCAGTCCTTCCATGCGGCGCAGTTCGGCCTGCTTGCCAGCGTAGTCCAGGCACTCGGTCTCGGCTTGCACGACGTCGGGAAATTGCGCCAGCAATTCCGCCATGGTGATTTCGCACTCGTCTTCTTCGTCTTCCGTCGGCGGGCCATCCACGTAGTAGATGACGGTCAGTTTGGATGTGTCGTTGTCCCAGCCGACACGGACGGCGCAGACTTTGTCGGTCAGATTGTTCTTGGCAATCCACCGGGAGGCATTCATAAGCGCTTGATAATCCATGATTACCACTGTACTGGATTGGCCGGCACGATATGGGCGCCCTTTTTACCGTACAAAACCGATCCGAAATTCGTCGGGCCCACACGCGTCGGCGTTCCGGACAAATTCCAGAACTCTCCGATAGGCCGGCCGAAGTCCACCATCACCTGGCCGGGTTTGGGTTGTCGCAAGATAGGATACTGTCCTTCGTGCAATCCTCTCAATAAATCGGCCGGATCAGCGGTCAGCACACTGCGTCCATCGGCAACGGGCGGTATGTGGCGTGCCTGGTGAGCACTCAGCGTATCTGGAATACCGTAATTCTTGACTGCCTGCCGGTTCAACTCGGCGGTGCTCAAGCGGGACGGCTGCTGTCCGGCACCGGCGGCCGGCTTGCGCGTTTGCGTGGGTTCTGCCGGCCTCGGCGTCGAATGCCCCGCGGGCCGGCGCGCCAGCCTTCCCGCCCCGCGCGTCAGCAGGCTGATGACGGCGCCCACTCCCATGGCCATCACGCCTTTGGCGAACTGCTCGGCAGCCTGGTCCAGTTCGCCCACGCTAGAGGCATTCATGGCCAGGTTGAAAAAACGCATCAAATATTGGATGCCGTCGAAAATCGCCCAGCCGGCCAGCGAGAAGCCGATCGCCAGCAGCGCCGCGTCGGCCACGAAGCCTATGCCGATCGCGTGCGATCCGGCCCATACCACCAGCGTGCCCACCACCAGGGCCAGGGTTCTTTCGTTGAATGTCCTCCTGAGTTCGGCGCCCAATGCGTCGGACATGTAGTAGGGCGACCGTTCCAGCACGTAGCCGAAGCGTTCTGCCAGCGGCCACTGCGACGCGGGCCCGGCCCGAATCCCCGTCAGCGCGGCCCGCTGTATGTTGGTGTTCTCGTCGCTGCCCGAGGTGTCGGGCACGGTCATCGCGGATATCTGGCCGGCCTGCAGCAAGCCGACCATCTGCTCCAGGGCCTGTTGCGGGGAGTAATGGCCAGCCACCGATCCCATGCAGATGATCTGTCGCGCCATGGTGGTCAGCTTGGCCAGCGCGCTGTCGTCGCGCAGGTACGGGTAAAGCACCGCGCGCAGGCGCGAGGCATCCTGGATCAGCAGCCGCGGCGCCACGCCCAGGAACACGTCCCAGGGGCCGATCAGCAGGATTTCGCCGCCCCGGCGCAGCGCGGCGACCTTTCCGGACCTTTCGAGTGATTTGACGTCCATGGGTGTGTCGTTGTGCGGTGGATTACCGGTACAGCGCAACCCTGGCGCGCCCGCGCTGGGCGGGCCGGCGGACACCGTGCCGGGGGCAGCGGAATCCTAACAACCTTTACCTGGCGCTATCGAGAAACTACAAAAATTGTCGCTTTTGTTTCAAATCGACATTGCGACATGCCCCCGGCGTGCCCCAGGAGTCAGGCTCCGCCAAGTGCCTGACACCGCTGCATGCCGTAGCCGTCTCAGTCGTACGGTGTCCGACACCCTGCGGGAGTCGGACACCTGGCAATAGCCCGGCAAGCAGGTGTCTGACTCCGCTGTCAGACACCGTGCGACGGCTGTATCAGGCGCCCGCGGAGCCCGATACCTGGCGGCGCGGCCAGCGCACCAGCCCCAGCGCCAGGGCGGTGCCCACCAGAATGACGGCGGCGCCGGCCAGGATCTGCGGCGTCAGCACTTCGTCCAGGAACCACACGCCCCACAGTACCCCGAACACCGGCACCAGGAAGGTGACGCTGACCGCGCCGGTGGGGCCTACGCTGGCGATCAGCCGGAAGAACATGATGTACGCCGTGCCCGTGCACACCAGCGCCAGCGCGATGGTGGCGCCCCAGGCCTGCCACGACACTGGCTCGGCCGGCCAGGTGGCGATGGCCAGCGGCGCCAGCACCAGCGAGGCCGCCATCATGCTGCCGGTGGCGTTGGACAGCGCGTCGACGTCGCCCAGGAAGCGCTTGGCCCAGTTGGCGGCAATGCCGTAGAACAAGGGGGCGGACACGGCGGCCAGCACCGCCGGGCCGTGCCCGCCCGCGCCGAAATCGAGCTTGTCCCAGACCAGCACCACGATGCCCAGCAAGGCGATGGCCAGTCCCAGCGCGCGGCCCCAGGGCAGGCGATCCTTCAGCCACAGCCAGCCGATGACGGCGCCCCAGACCGGCGTGACTGCGTTGGCCACCGACATGAAGCCGGCGCCCAGCGATTGCGCCGCATAGGCGTACAGCAGGAAGGGAACGGCGGAATTGAGGGCGCCCACCACCAGAATGGCCTTCCAGCGGCGCGCGATGAGCGGCAGCCGGCCTCGCAGGAGCGCCAGCGGCAGCAGGGTCAGCGCGGCCAGCCCCACGCGCAATTCCATCAGCGGACCCGGCCCGAACTCGGGCACGGCGATGCGCATGAATAGAAAGGACCCGCCCCATACCGCTGCCAGCAGCAGCAGGTCCAGCAAATCGCGACGGCGCATGTGTCAGGGTTCCAGTCAGTGTTTGCGCCGGCTGGCGGCGCGGGTGAGGATGTTTTTCATCTTGACCCGGTGTGCCAGGTAGGCGCAGCCCACCGCCAGCACCGCGCAGATCACCAGGCCGACGCGCACGCCATCCAGCACCGAGCTGCGCCCGATGAGAATGCCGACCAGCGCCGTGCCGGCCGCGCTGCCGATGGCGCGCGTGGTCTGCACCAGGGCCGAGGCCACGCCCACGTCGCGGCGTTCGCTGAGCATCTGCATGAACAGCGTCAGGTTGGGCAGCAGGAAGCCCAGGGCGCAGCCATTGACGAAGAACGCCGCCAGGATCCAGGCCGTGGAGGTGCCCGGCCCGAAGGCCAGCACCATCAGCGAGCCCGCCGCCAGCAGCAAGCCGCCGAACACCATCAGGCGCTGCGGTTCGCTCTGTTTGGGAAACAATTGCCCGTTGATGATGCTGCCTATCGGGATGGCGGCCACCAGCGGCGTAAGCAGCAGGCCGGCCTGGCTGGGCGTGTAGCCCATCTCGGCCTGCAACAGCAGCGGACTGTAGAAGATCAGGATGAACATCACCGCGCCCACCGCCAGCCCCGCCACATTGAGCAGCTGCGATTCGCGCTGGGCGATGACGCGCAGCGGAAAGATGGGCGAGGCCACGCGCCGTTCATAAGGCACCAGCAGGGCCACGGCGGCCACGCCGGCCAGCATCAGGGCCAGCGCCAGCATGGGGTGCGCGTGCGAACCGGATGCAAAGCCCAGTTCCATGGCGGCCAGTGGCGCGCTGACGGCGATGACCAGCAGCACGCTGCCCAGCCAGTCGACCCGCTGCGCGCCTTGCCCGGCGTGCAGCGGCCGGATGCGCGGAAAATAGCGCGCCAGCAGGAACAGCGCCGCCGCCGCCGCGATGGGAGATATGAAAAATGCCGCGCGCCAACCCAGGGCCTGCGTGGCCGCGCCGCCCAATAGCGGCCCCACGCCGCTGGCCATGGCGAAGGCGGCCGACACCAGCGCCAGCCAGCGCACGCGCTCCTTGGCGTCGGGAAACAGATCGGCCGGGGCGGCAAACGCGGTGGCGATCATCATGCCCCCGCCTATGCCTTGCAGGGTGCGGAACGCGATCAGTTGTTCCATGGACTGGGCCAGGCCACAGGCGATCGAGCCCAGCGCGATGATGGACACCGACAGCAGCATCAGCGGCTTGCGCCCGAACAGGTCGCCCAGCCGCCCGAAAATCAGGATGGACGCTGCCGTGGCCAGCAGGTACCCGGTGCCCACCCAGGCGTACAGGGCCATGCCGCCGAGCGCCTGGGCCACCCGCGGCAGCGTGGTGCTGACGATGGTGGAGTCGAACGCGGCCAGCACCACGGTGGCTGACACGCCTGCCATGGCCATGAGCAGGTCGCGTCGAGAGCGGGGTGGGTCGGGGGGAGTGTCGGGCGCAGGCGGGGCGGGCGTCGTCATGGCGCCAAGGATATCATCGCGCGCTTAGGGATTTCACCTATTTGTATAACGTGTGGTAGCCCAGGATGGCCAACACCACCACCGCCACGGCCAGCCATGACCAGCGCGACGACGCCAGGCCATGCTCTGGCTCTTCAGGCTCGGGCGGCGGCGCCGTGCGCGGCTGCTTGGCCATGTAATCGATGAAGGCGCCGAAGAATTTCTCGACCAGCTTGCCGCCGGCCTTCATCAGCACGGGCTCGCCTACCCGGCTCAGCGTTCCCCCTGCCATGGCCGCTACCGTGTAGGCCAGGCGGGTGCCTTCGTCTTTGGGGGTGAGGGTGATCTGAGCGGTGCCGATGGCCAGGCAGGCCGTCTGGCTCTTGCCTTCGAAGGCCAGCGAACAGCTGTGGGGCGGGTTCAGTTCGGACAGCAAGACCTCGCCTTCGTAACCGGCTTCCACCCCCCCCACGCTGGCATGCAGGGAAAGCCCATATTCCGTGGGTGTGCGCCGTTCGACTTTGACACAACCCGGCAGGCACTTTTGCAGCACCGCGGGGTCCATCAAGGCATCCCACGTCTGGTGTGGGGTGGAGGGAATCCATTGGGCATCGGCTATGCGCATGGCTGTCTCCTTGCGTGCTTTGCAACCCATTGTGGCCCTGATGGGCGCAATTGTCACTGCCCCGGGGCAAACGCGTCATTCGCGGCACTTGCGCAACACATTAGCATTTAATAGTGTGATGTATCAGAAATACACATTTCGATACGGTTAAAATTGCGGCCGATATCACACATTGCATGGCGGCTCTTACGCGCAGCCTGCGCACGGAGTTCTAGGTGTTCTTACGAATAAGCTGGGCCGCTATCCTGCCTCTCCTGGTAGCGGTATCGCCGCCGTTGCTGATGACTGTATCCAGCGCGGCCAGCGTCATTTTTTATATCTTGATGGTTGCCTGCGTCATCGGGTTGGCCGGCATGGCCTGTGCGCCGTCGTGGCGCATGCCCGGCTTCTGGGACACCTGGAAGCCGCTGGGCGTGGGCATGGCGCTGGTGCTGGCATCGGTGCTCGCCAGCCAGGCGTATCACGGCCAGCTCAGCGGCGCGGGCCTCGAGCGCGCCATCCGGGCCGCCGCCATGCTGCCCATGACCTGGCTGCTGCTGTATTCGCGCCCCGCCACGCTGCGCCATGTCCAGTGGGGGCTGCTGGCCGGGGGCGCCACCGCGGCCTGGCTGCTGCTGTTTCCCCAGTTCCTGGCGGGCTCGCGGCCCAACACGGCCGCCTATACGCCCTACAACACGGTCACCTTCGGCAACCTCACCTTGTTGTTCGCCGTCATGGCATGGCTATCGATCGGCTGGCAACTGACTCGCTGGCGCCGCGCCGAGATCGCGCTCAAGCTGGGGGTCGGCGGGCTGGCCCTGGCGGGCTTCATCGCCTCCGAAACCCGTTCGGGCTGGCTGGCGATCCCGGTATTCCTGCTGGTCGGCGTCTGTGCCTACAACCGCGTGCCGTGGTCGCGCCGGCTGGCCGCGGTGGGCGTGGCGGTGGCCGTGGGCTGCGGCGTCATCGCGGCCAATGACGCGCTGAACGACCGCGTCGAGGCGGGCGTGCGGCAGTGGAAGGAATGCCAGGTGCACGAGCTGCGCAACACGTCGGTTTGCGTGCGCGTGCAACTGGCGCGCGCGGCCATCGAAATGTGGAAGACCAGCCCGCTGTTCGGGGTGGGCGAGCGGGGTTTCGAGCCCACGCTGGACGCGCTGCAAAAGCGTGGCGTGGTGTCCGCCGACGTGGCGCGCACCTACGGCGAGACCCACAACGACATGCTGTACGTGCTGGCCCAGTACGGCGCCGTGGGCCTGCTGTTCGGCCTGCTGGTGATCTACCTGCTGCCCGCCTGGTATTTTGCCCGCCGCCTCGGGCACGACGATCGCGCCATCCGCACCGCGGCCGCCATGGGCCTGAGCATCTGCCTGGGGTTCGCCATTTTCGGCCTGACCGAACTGATGTTCCGCGGCATGCGCACGGTGTCGTTCTATGCCATCTGGGTCAGCGTGATGCTGGCGCTGACGTATCCGCGCCGCAATGGCGAGGCATCGGCCCGGGCATCGGACTGACTTGATGTCAGGCCAGGGCGAGGCGCAGCGCGGTTTCCGGGCTGATGGGCGGAGTCCAGGCCAGCGTCGTGCGGGCGCGGGCCCAGCCCACCAGCTGAGGGCGTGTCAACATACAATATTAGGGCCGCGCGGCGGCGTCATCGCGCGTGTCTGGCGCAGGCTGACCGGCCGCCATGGCGGCGGGCTTTTTTTCTCTTGATACCTATGTCCGTTCTCGTCGTGATTCCCGCCCGTGGCGGATCGAAAGGCATCCCCCGCAAGAGCATCCGGCCGGTGGCGGGCAAGCCTATGATCAGCTATGCCATACGGGCTGCCTTGGCCGCGCGCGGCGTTGACCGCGTGGTGGTGTCCACCGACGACGACGAGATCGCGCTGCTGTCGCAGCGCTTCGGCGCCGAAGCGCTGATGCGCGATGCCGAGCTGGCCGCCGACCAGGTCACGCTCGACCCAGTCGTGGTGCGGGCCGCCGAACAGGCCGAGGCCCGCTACGGCGAACGCTACGACATCGTGGTAACCATCCAGCCGACTTCGCCGCTGGTGCAGCCGGCCGATGTGGAACGCGCGCTGGCGCTGTTTGCCGATCATCCCCAGGCCGACACGGTGCTGTCGGTGGTCGACGACCGCCACCTGCGCTGGACCGTGCGCGATGGACACCTCGTGCCCGACTACGCGCAGCGCGTCAACCGGCAGCAACTGCCGCCCAGTTTCCGCGAAACTGGCGCCATCATTGCCTGTCGCCGGCCGCAGCTACAGACCGGCACGCGCATCGGCGCGCAGATCCAGTTGCTTGAAATGCCGGCCGAACGCAGCTTCGACATCGACAGCGTGGCCGATCTGTTCTTGTGCGAGAGCCTGCTGGGCCGCAAGAAAATCGTGTTCGTGGTGGTGGGATACCCGCAGGTCGGCCTGGGCCATGCCTACCGGGCCGCCATGCTGGCGCACGAAATGGTGCGCCACGAGCTGCACTTCGTGTGCGACGCCGCCAGCGGGCTGGCCGCCGAGCATCTGCGCCAGTTCAACTATCCCGTGACCCTCGCCGCGCCGGACGGCCTGCTCGATACGATCGCGGTGCTGCAGCCCGATCTCGTCATCAACGACATCCTGGATACCGACGCCGGCTACGTACGGGCGCTGCATGCCCTGGGATGCAAGGTGGTGAACTTCGAAGACCTGGGTAGCGGCCACGAACACGCCGACCTGGTATTCAACGCGCTGTATCCCGGGCGCTCGGCCTTGCCGCAGGTGCGTTGCGGCGCCGAGTATTTCTGCCTGCGCGATGAGTTCCTGTATGCGCCGCGGTCGCCGGCGCGCGACAGCGTGGCCAACATCATGGTCACCTTCGGCGGTGTCGATGAAGGCAACCTCACCGCGCGCGTACTGGCGCTGATCGCGCCGTCGTGCCAGGCGCGTGGCATCGCCATCGATGTGGTGGTGGGCCCCGGTTTTGCGCATCATGCGGAGCTCGACGCCGTGGTTGGCCGGCACCCGCAAGCCGCCATCAGCGTCACGCAATCCACGCGCCGCATTTCCGATCACATGGCGCGCGCCGACCTGGCGATAACCTCGGGCGGGCGCACCGTGCTGGAACTCGCCTCGCTGGGCGTGCCCACGCTGGTCATCTGCCAGAACCTGCGCGAAACCACCCATACCTTCGCCAGCGAATCGCATGGCGTCATGAACCTGGGCTTTCACGGCGAGCTTGCCGACGAGCGCATCGTACAAGCATTCACCTCTCTGCTCGACAACCCGGCGTTGCGCCGCGATATGCGCGCGCGCATTCATGCCCTGGACCTCAGCCAGGGCAAGGCGCGGGTCATCGGCCAGATTCTGGCCTTGCTGGATTAGGAACCTTCATGTCCCGACCCTATTTTTCGATCAACGGCCGCGCCATTCGCGACGGCCTGGACCCCTACATCATCGCCGAGATCGGCGTGAACCACGGCGGCGACATGGCAGTGGCCCAACGGCTGGTCCGCGAAGCCAAGCAAGGCGGCGCCCATGCCGTGAAGTTCCAGTCGTACAAGGCCGAAACCATCGCCTCGCGGCATAGCCCCGCCTACTGGGACACCACCCAGGAAGCCACTCCCAGCCAATACCAGTTGTTCAAGAAGTACGATCGCTTCGGCGCGGCCGAGTACGAAGAGCTGGCGCGCTTCTGCGATACCGTCGGCATCGATTTTTCTTCCACTCCCTTCGATCTGGGCGCGGTGGATTTCCTGGCGCCGCTGGTGCCTTTCTTCAAGATCGCATCGGCCGACATTACCAACGTTCCGCTGCTGCGCAAGGTGGCCCGCACCGGCAAGCCCATCATCCTGTCGACCGGGGCCTCGACGCTGCCTGAAGTGGCGTTCGCGGTGGAAACCCTGCAAGCCGCGGGCGCTGATGACATCGCGCTGCTGCACTGCGTGCTGAACTATCCCACGCCGCGTGAAAACGCCCAGCTCAACGGTATCGGCATATTGCGCCGCGCGTTTCCGCAACTGGCCATCGGCTATTCCGACCACGTGGTGCCCGACGAAACCATCAGCGCCCTCGAGGCCGCGACTCTGCTGGGCGCGTGCATCCTGGAAAAGCACTTCACGCACGACAAGACGCTGCCCGGCAACGACCACTATCACGCAATGGATCACCATGATCTGGCGCGCTTCAACCAGAAGCTGAGCGTGTATCGCGAGCTGGTCGGCGACGGGCGCAGCCTGGCGGCGGAAGCCCCGGCGCGCCTGCATGCGCGTCGCAGCATCGTGGCCGCGCGCGACATCAAGGCCGGCGAAACCCTGACCGAAGACATGCTGATCGCCAAGCGTCCCGGCCATGGCATCAGCCCGGTGCACTGGGACGACATCGTCGGGCGCAAGGCGGCCTGCGACATCGCCGAAGACGACTTGCTGGCGTGGAGCATGCTGGGCCAGCCGGGCGCTCAGTGATGGCAGACCGCTACATCCTGCTGACGGGCAGCCGCAATAACGCGGGCGACTTTCTGATCAAGCATCGGGCCATGGCCTTGTTGCGCGCCTTGCGCCCCGACCGCGAACTGGTCGATCGCAACGCCTGGGAGCCCTTCCGCGACGACGAGCTCGACGACATCAACGCCGCCAGAGCCGTCCTGTTGATGGGAGGGCCGTCGTTCCAGTCGAACATGTATCCCGGCATCTATGCGATGACGCCCCGGCTCGATCAGCTGCGGGTGCCGATCATCGCCATGGGCGTGGGCTGGAAATCGCCTCTGGGCGAATGGCACGACACGCTCCGGTATCCGCTTTCGGAACAGACGCGCCAGTTGCTCGATCGTGTGCGCGACAGCGGCTACCTTTCCAGCGTGCGCGACTACCACACGCTGAACGCGGCCGCGGCGGCGGGCTACGGCAATTTCCTGATGACAGGCTGCCCGGCCTACTACAGCCTGCCGCACTTGAACACGCCGATGCAGCTGAACCCGTCGCCGCGCAAAATCGCGTTCTCGATGGGCGTGGCCATGGCGGCATCGCCCGGCATGGCCGACCAGACGCGCGAGATCATCGCCGCGCTGGCCGAACGTTACGGGCGCGAGGCGTTCGAGGTTGCGTTCCATCATTCGCTGGCCGACCAGTACGTGTCGGCCTACGGGCAGGCTTCACCGCTGTTTCGCGCCCAGCAGCAAATGGCCGCCTGGCTTGACGGCCAGGGCATCCGTTACGTAGACATTTCCGGCAGCGCCGAGAAGCTCATTGCTTATTACGAAGGGTGCGATCTGCACGTGGGTTTTCGCGTCCACGCCCATATTTTCATGAGCAGCATTTCGCGCCCATCGGTGCTGCTTAGCGAAGACGGACGCGGCAAGGCCACCCGGCTGGTGGCCGGAGGTGTGGTGCTGGATGCTTACCTGGGCCACCGGCGCTCGACGCGCGACCGCATCCTGCGCAAGCTGCGGTTGTCTGCGGCCGGCTCGTACATTCCCGCGCCGGGCCTGGCCCAGGACATCCTGCGCGTGTGTGACTACGAGCTGCGGCAGGGGGTGCGGTTTGGCAGCGTGCGCGCCAACATCGACCGGCATTACCCTGTCATGCAGCGTTTCGTGGCGCAATTGCCCTGATGGCGGCGCACGGTCTTTCTTCGGTTGTTTGCCGGGTCGCGCCGACGCCCGGCGCGCCGGCAGGTGACCGCCCATGAGCAGCCTGCTGGCCAAGGCGGGTTCCTACGTATTCAGCAGCGGCCTGAACAGCGCCATTCCGTTCCTGCTGATGCCGGTGTTCACGCGCTACCTCAGTCCAGAGGACATGGGTCACGTCGCCATGTACAACAGCGCGCTGAACCTGTTCGGCATCGCCGTCGGCCTGTACCTGCCCGGTTCGACCAGCGTACGGTACTTCAAGAAAGAAGGCATTGCGCTGCCGGCCTACATGGGCACCGGCCTGCTGCTGGTGTTGTGCGCCGCGCTCATCGTCAGCTTGCTGGTCGCGGCATTTGCGCCGCTGCTGCAGCGCTATACGGGTCTGTCGTTGGGCTGGTTGTTGCTAGGGGTGCTGTCGGCCACGTGGCAGGTGGTCATCCAGCTGCAGTTGAAACTGATGCAGATGCGCGGGCTGGCGCTGCGCTACGCCCTGATCCAGAACCTGTACACCTTGCTCATCATGGCGGGTTCGGTGATGCTGGTGGTGGCGTTCGCCATGGGCTGGCCCGGGCGGGTGTTCGGGCAGATGGGGGCCACGATCATTCTGGCGGCGCTGCTGCTGATCCTGATGCTGGCGCGGGGCACGGTGCGCATCGCCTGGAACCGCGCTTACATCAAAGATATCCTGGCTTTCGGGCTGCCCTTGATTCCCCATGGCATCGGCAGCGTTGCCGTGGTGCTGATCAGCCGGGCGGTGCTGAACACCATGGCCGGCATGCACGACGTGGGCCTGTACTCCGTAGCGGCGCAACTGGCCATGGTGATTTCGCTGGTGGCCACCGCGGTCAACCAGGCCTACTCGCCGTGGGTGTTCCGCCGCCTGGCGGCGCTTACCGATGCCTTGCGCCGCAAGCTGGTGCTGGCAACCTATTTGTATTTCGTGGTGGCCTTGCTGGGCGCGGGCGTGGTGACACTGTTCAGCCCGTGGTTCGTCAGTTTCTACCTGGGCGACCGCTATGCCGAAGCCTCGCAATATCTCGCATGGCTGGCCTTCGGTGCCGCCTTCAATGGCATGTACTACATGGTGACCAACTACTTGTTCTATCACCGCAAGACGGGCCGGCTGGCCAGCCTGACCCTGACCCTGGGCGTGCTCAGCATCTTCACCTCGATTCTGCTGATCCGGCTGCATGGGGCCGTGGGCGCGGCGCAGGCGGTGTTCTTGTCGAACGTGGCGCTGTTCTTCTGCACCTGGATCATGGCGGCTCGCGTAGAACGCATGCCGTGGTTCTCGTTCCTGCGGCCGGCCCGCGATCGTGACGAGGAGCTCTGATGGAAGCGCCGCTCAGCCTGCAACGGGTAATGGACTTCGAAGCGCGCGTCGACCCTGACGACTTCGTGCTGTCGCCGTGGCGAGTGCCCATGTGGAGCGTGGTGCGCTCGTACATTGCCGGCGCGCTCTACGATGCCATCGCGGGCACCAACTTCCAGAAGAAGGGCGGGGCCCGCACGCGTCCCACGCCAGGATACTTCTATCGCACCTGGGCCGGGCGCAATGGCGCCACGCCGGCGCTCCAGCCACTGGACGTCATGTATATCGCCACCGGCGGCGGCAACGTTCATCGCCAGGACGAGGGGCGATATTTCAACTGGATCACCGACTACTGCGCCGATGCCATCGATGCGCGTTCGCAGGTCGTGGAGCTGAGCAAAGGCTGGCAATATTCGCGGCCGCGCACACATCCGGACGTATCGACCCAGCATGACTGGATCGCCTTGCGGGCCCAGCTTGCCGCGCGCAGCCGGCGCTTGCCCGCCGAGCAGGTGCGCGACATCGACCGCTACCTGGAGCTCCTGCGCAACGTATTCGGCGATACGCTGCGAGCCAGCCATTTCTTATACATGCGCCGCGCCTTGCAGGTCAGCGCCGCCAGCGCCGCGGCCTGGCACGATGGCTATCAGCGGCTTTTCGACCGACGCCGGCCCAGGCTGTTGCAAATCAATGCCGCCAGCTATGGCGGCATATGGGCGTATGTCGTGCGGTGGGCGCGAGCGGCCGGTATTCCAGTGGCCGAGTTCCAGCACGGCTACATCGGCAAGGACCACTACGCGTACAACTACGCGCCTGCACTGAAAGCATCCACTTATAGCGAGGGCCTGCCCGACTACTTGCTGACGTTCGGCCAGTACTGGGCCGATGCCGTGAGCACACCCAGCCAGACCGTCGTGATCGGCAGTCCGCGCATGAGCGAATACCGCCCCGCCGCCGCGCCGTCGGGCGGCGCGCCTTATGTGCTGCTGGCATCTACCGGGGTCGGCCCCGAGTTCTACCTGGAAGTGACGCAAGGCTTGTTGCGCGTGCTTCCGGCCGGCGTTCAATTGAAATTCCGGCCGCATCCTGGCGAACGCAAGGTCGCGCAGACCGGTTATGCGGCGTTGCTGGCCAATGCCCGCGTCAGCCTGGACGACGAGCCCGATGTGTATCGCAGCATTGCCGGCGCAGCGCTGGTGGTGGGCGACATCACCACCTTGATGTTCGAAGCGATAGGACTGGGCGTTCCCGTTCGCGTGATCGATTGTGACATTGCGCGGCGGCGCATGCCCACGTCTATTTTCCGGTTTCTGGACTACGCTGAAGTGCCGGCGCTGTTTACACAACAGACGCGGCAAGCCATCCGCAATGATGCTTTGCAGGAACACGTGTGGGCATCGGACTGGCGCGCCCGCTACCGTGACTTCGTGGGCCAGTTCATATGACACCGGCATTTGAAAGAGTGATTCAGCCATGGCTGTGAAAGCGCTGCACCTGGTGCGCAATAACTTTGTCTCGGATTCGCGCATTCTGAAAGAGACACAGTCTCTGGTCGAGTCCGGCGTGGTAGACGAACTGGAAGTGGTGGCCTTGAGCGATGGCCATCTGCCCGAACACGAAACACTGGGGCCAGGTCGATCAGTGTGGCGGGTCCCGCTGGTTTCGCGCGTCCGTCTGCCCAAGGACTTATTTAGCCAATCAGTGAAGTTTGCGGAATGGGCGGCCCGGGTTGTGAAGCGGTACGCGCGCCAGCCGTGGGATGTCATTCATTGCCACGACCTGTCGCCATTGCCTATCGCGGTGGCTCTGCAAAAGCGCACTGGCGCGCGTCTGGTCTATGACGCCCATGAACTGGCAACTGAGATGGCGGGTCTCGATGGGCTTCGACAACGTCTGGCGCGCCATGCGGAGCACCGCCTGATGCCGCGCGTTGATGCGCTGATCACCGTCAGCCCATCCATCGTGCAATGGTATGCCGAGCGTTATCGTGGCCTGGATATCACGCTGGTGCGCAACATTCCGAATCGGCCGCAAGCCTCGGCAGCTGCTTATCCGTGGCGCCGGCAGCTGAACGTGGCTGACGACGCGCGACTGTTCATTTATGTGGGCAACTTGGCGCCGGGGCGTGGCATTTCATTTCTGCTGGATGTATTCCAGCGCCCCGATTGTCGTCATCACCTGCTGTTCATGGGTGGCGGCGCGCTGGCGCCCGCCATCGAGGCGGCACAGGCTACCTGTCCGCGTATTCACTTGCATGCGCCAGTGCCGTTGAATGAAGTGGTGCCGCGAGTGGCTGGCGCCGATATCGGACTGTCGCTGGTGGAAGACGTCTGCTTGAGCTATCGGTATTCGTTGCCCAACAAGTTGTTCGAATGTTTGCAGGGGGGAGTGCCCGTCATGGTGAACGACCTGCCCGACCAGAGCGCCATTGTGCGTGAAACCGGGGCGGGCTGGATTTTCACGCAGGCAGCCGACGAATTTGCCGCCGTGCTCGACAGCATCGATGACAGCGATTTTCAACGCAAGCGCGCCGCTGCGAGGCAGACCGCCGGCACGCTGGACTGGAGCCACGAAGCCGAGCGTTTGGTGGATCTCTATCGCCGCCTGTTGTCGTCCGGCTGGCGCAGGTCCCGGTAAAGCTCGAGCAACGTGCGTTCTTCGTTGGCCCAGTTATAGCGGTTCTGCACGGCCTGGCGGCCTGCTTCGCCCTGGCGGCGCAGACCGCCGGGGTCGTCCAGCATGGTGGTCAGCGTCCGGGCCACGGCTTCGGGATTCAAGGGATCGACGCAGGCGCCGGCTCCGGCCTCATCGATGATCTGACGCCAAAGGGGAAAGTCGGACGCCAGCACCGGGATGCCCGCCGACATGTACTCGAACATCTTGATGGGCAGCGAGTCCAGGTAGTTGCTGACCGGGTGCAGCAGCACCACGCCCAGTTGCGAACGTGTCAGCACGTCGCGCACGCCTGCCCGGTCGAGCACGCCCAGGTACCGCACATGACGCCACTCGGGCATGGCGCGCAGCCGCGCTTCGAGCCCTGGGGTCTGGAAAGGCCCGGCGAGCAGCAATTCGGCCCTGGCCGCCGGCAGGGCCTGCATGATCTCCGCGATGCCGCGGATGTCGCTGATTCCGCCCACATAGCAGATGCTGCGCCCGGTGGCCGCCGGGCCGCCTGTGCGGTCGGTCGCCAGTTCGTCGGCCATCGGGTAATTGTTGACATTGACGGCCCGGGCGCCGGCGGCGGTAAAACGGGCGGCGATATGGGGCGTGGAGGTCACCACCGCCGCAAAGCGGCGCGCGGCGAAATTTTCGAGCTTTTCGAAGAGGCGCGATACCAGCTTGTGCGTGCCTCGCGGCAGCCAGCGCTTGCTCAGGATCTGGCGCGGCACGTCTTCGTGGGCGTCGTAGATCACCGTAACGCCCTGCCAATGCAGCAGCAGGGCGGCGGGGATGATCTCGGGGTCGTGGAAATGCACGATCTGCTCATGGTTGCGGCGCAGCGCCGCCCATAGCGCCCAAGGCTTGAACAGCAGGCGCCGCAGCCGGCCGCGGCTCTTGCCGACGTCGTGTATGCGGACTCCGCCGCGCTCTTCTTCGCCCTTGCCGTCGGCCACGTACAGGTGCACGGCATGCCCGTGGCGCGCCAGGCTGGCGCATTCTTTCAGGAAAATGCGGACGTCGTAGCGGGCGTGCACGCTGGAGACGTGCGCGACTCTGCTGGCGGACGTCGGTTCAGTGCTTGGCTGTTGCATATTCGGGCACCAGGACGCGCAACTGCCGCAGCACGCCTTCCATGTCGTCGGCTTGCAGGTAGTGCAGCAGCAATTCCAGACCAGCTTCCAGGTCCGAGAACGGCAGGCAGCGCTCGCGCGCCTTCATGATGCGCGGATGTTCGGTGGTTTGCGAGTCTTCGCCGATCAGCAGTTCTTCGTATAGCTTTTCACCCGGGCGCAGGCCGGTAACGCGAATTTCGATGTCGCCCGACGGATTGGATTCGTCGCGCACGGTCAGCCCGTACAGGTGCACCATGCGTTCGGCCAGATCCTGGATGCGTACGGCTTCACCCATGTCGAGCAGGAACACCGAGCCCGATTCGCCCATCGAGCCCGCCTGCAGCACCAGCTGCGCGGCTTCGGGGATGGTCATGAAATAGCGGGTGATGTCGGGGTGCGTCAGCGTGATGGGGCCGCCGGCCAGGATCTGCTTGTGGAACAGCGGCACGACGCTGCCCGAGCTGCCCAGCACGTTGCCGAAGCGCACCATCGAGAAGCGGGTGGGCGAGCCGGTTTGCGCACAGCCCTGCAACACTTGCTCGGCCAGGCGCTTCGAAGCCCCCATGACATTGGTGGGGCGCACCGCCTTGTCGGTGGATATGAGCACGAAATCCTGCACGCCAACCGCGATGGCGGCGCGCGCCATGGCGCGCGTGCCGAAGGTGTTGGTCAGTATGCCTTCGGCGATGTTGTGTTCCACGATGGGCACGTGCTTGTAGGCCGCGGCATGGTAGACCGTCTGGATGCCATGGCGGCGCAGTTGCAGCAGGCCGTGTTCGTAATCGCGCACCGAGCCCAGCACGCCGATGACCTCGACGTCGCTGCCGGTCGTATTGCGCAGAGTGGTCAGTTCCTGCTCGATGGTGTACAGCGCGGGCTCGGAGATCTCGAACAGCACCATGCGGCGCGGACGCAGTTCCAGTATCTGGCGGCACAGTTCCGAGCCGATCGAGCCGCCTGCCCCGGTGATCATGATGTTGCGGCCGGTGACGCAGCGCCCCAGCAGCTCGGGAATGGGCGGGATGGGATCGCGGCCGAGCAGGTCTTCGACCTGAATGTCGCGCAGCCGCGGGCCACGCCGCGGATCGACCAGCTCGCGCAGGCTGGACACGGTACGGATGCGCAGGCGAAACGGCTCGGCCATGTCCACCACCTGCCGTATGCGGGTGCGCGAGGCCGAGGGCATGGCGATGAGCAGTTGCGTGACCTGGTGCTTGGCTACCAGGCGCGCCAGTTGCGAGGGCGGATAAATGCGCAGGCCGGCCATGAACAGGCGATGCTTGCGCGGATCGTCGTCGATCATGGCCACGGGCAGGTAGTGCGGGCTGGCCCGCAGCGCCGCGGCCAGTTGCGAGCCCAGCCCGCCGCCGCCGTAGATGATGACGGGGGTCTGCATGCCGGTTGCCACGGCGCGCGTGCCGGGGAACAGCAGGCGGCGCGCGACGATGCGCACGCCCAGCAGCAAGATGAGCGCCAGCAGTGGGTAGATGATGAGCACCGCGCGCGACAGGCCCAGCGACAGCCGCAGGAATGTGTCCACCGCGGTGACGGTGAGCACCGACACGATGACGCCACAGGTGACGCCGATCAGCACGCGCTCGTTCATGTACCGCAGTATGTAGAAATACACGCGGAACACCGCCAGCGCCGCGATGCCGCTGGCGCAGGCGATCAGCGACAGGATGGCGTAGTAGTGGTTGACATACAGCATTTCGAAGCGTGCCCACAACGCCAGGTAGAACGACGCCAGCAGCAGCACGGCGTCGAGCGCGGCCACCATGATCTGCTTGCACGGGCGCGGCAGGTTGACGAGGAATTGCCTCAGGGCAACGGGCATGTACATTCGAGAGCGTGGACCGGTAGGTCGGAAGATGGCGAATTTTACCGGGATCGCCCGGGCATATCCCGGGCGCGCCCGGGCAACTGCGCGAGCATGACGCCCAGCAGGAACCAGAAAGGCTGGAAATAAACCATGGAACTGGGCGCTATTCCGGCAATACCGATGACCAGCAGGCAGGTGCGCCCCAGCCAGTCCAGCCGCCACATCAGCCACAGCAAAAACAGCGGCCAGGCGATGCCCAGGTAGAACAGCATCTCCAGCCAGAAGAAATGCGGAGATCCCCAGGGCACCAGGCCGTCGCGCGTGGGCCACATGACATTCAACTGGCCCGCGCCTTTGCCCACCGCCCATTGCCACCAGGGCATTTCCCGGGCCTGGTGCATCATGTCCATGAGCAGGGTCTTGCGCGCACCGGTGGATCTGTCGCCCTTGGATGCAACTAATTCCCATTCCCCATCGCTGAGCGTGATCTGCGGCAGGTCGCGAGCGCTCGTTCCGGCATATTCCTGCCACAGCAGGCCGGCACCGCTGAGGGCCGCCCAGGCCAGCGCCATGGCCGCCTTGCGCCGCCACGAGCCCTGCATCAGGCACAGCAGGTAGGCCGCGCCCAGCACCCCCATGCCCAGCAGGTCGGCGCGCCGGTTCAAGACCAGACAGTACAGCCACGCGATGGCGAACAAGGCGCTGGACAGGCGCCGCCGTGCCAGCAGCCACAGCAGATTGGCCACCACCAGTGCGGTGGCCATATTGTTGATGTTGTCCCAAGGGCCGCCGGTCAGGGGGTAGCGCGCGCGGAAGCGCTCGGAGTGCGTCAGCAGGTCGAACCACGGCACCAGCGCCATCAGTAGCCACAAGGCCACCAGCCAGGGCAGCCAGCGCAGGTAGGCGTTGCCCTGGCGGGCCAGGTGCTCGCCCAGCAGGGCGTAGGACAGGCTGATCGCCAGGATGACCGCGTACTGCGCATAGCGGGGCAGGTTGTCGGCCCATGCCGCCTGGACGCAGACCAGCAGCATGACCGTCACGGCGGCCGGCAGGGCGCGGCTGTGCAGGAAGCCGTGCCGCGTTGGCGCATCGAGGCAGAAGGCCAGTGCGATCAGGGCCAGCCCCCAATGGAACGGCCGCAGGGGCGGCGGCAGGTAGATCGACGCCCCCAGCAGCATCAGCACGCACGCTGCGGTCAGCAGCCGCGGCGCCAGCGCGCTGGACTGGAAATCAGAAGAAAGCGGAGCAGATGACATAGAAGGTCGCGGGCGCGGCGATGCCGACGGCCAGTAGCCGGCCCAGCAGCATGCGCTGCACGGCGGCGTACACGCGGCCGGGGGCGTGGCTGTCGACAATGCGCGCGATGCGCGGTTCCAGTATGAAAGTCAGCAGCACCGTGGCGGCGCCATTGATGATGCCCGAAAGCTGCGAGATCGTGCTGCGATAGTCGTGGAACACCAGCGCGAAGTAATACGACAACAGCACGCCCAAGGCGTAGCAAAAGAACACGGCCGCGGCCAGGGGCGTGATGCTGGCGGGGGCGTGATGCTGCCCGCGATCGAGTTCACCGCGCAGGTCGGCCAGCGTCAGGCGCGGGCGGCCTTCGTTACGGGTGATGAAGTTGGCCAGCAGTACGATCCAGCGCCGGCGCAGGCTGTACGCCAGCAGCGACAGGGCGGTGGCGCCGAACAGCGCGCCCAGTCCCATGTACAAGTAGTGCTGCCGGGGCAGGCTGCGGTCGATCAGGAAGCCCAGCATGGGCATCAGCGCCAGGTAGAAGAAGCGCGTGACGGTGGTGGTGGCGTTCTGGATGGCATAGCCCGTCACCGCCTTGCCGGCCAGGCTGCCGGCCACCCGCGCGTAGTAGCTCAGGAACTCGAGCAGGTGTATGGCGGAAAAGCTGGCGACCACCAGCAGCATCAGCAAGGTCATGGCGAGTGGGAACGCGTGCCGGAATGCGCCAAGCATAGCGTTTTTCTATAAGCCTCCAGCATGATGTCGAGGCTGTGGTCCCAGGTGTAGTGCTGCAGCACATGCTCGCGGCCGCGCGCGCTCATCTGCGCGCGCAACTCAGGGTTGAGTACCAGGTCGACGATGCGCGCGGCGGCAAAACCCGGGTCATCCACGGGCACGATGAACCCGGATTCATTATCGGCCACCACTTCGGCGGGGCCGTCAGCATCGGACACTACCACCGGCACGCCACAGGACGAGGCCTCCAGGATGGCCACGCCGAAGCTGTCCTGGCGACTCAGCGCCACATAGATATCCAGGTTGGCCAGCGCTTCGGGCACCTTGGCATGCGGAATGAAGCCCGCGAATACCACGCGTTCGTCGAGCTGCAGGTCACAGGCCAGTTTCTTCAGTTTTTTCTTCTGGCTGCCCTTGCCGTAGATGCGCAGCTCCAGGCGGCGGGCAATCTCGGGGTGCGAGCGGTCTAGTTGCGATACTACGATCTGAAACGCGCGTAGCAGCGTATCAATGCCGTATTGAGGTTCCAGGCCTTTGATGGTGCCGACCACAATCGCTTGTCCGTCATCATGGGCTTGTCCGTCATCACGGTGTCGCGGACAGAATTGCGTGTGATCGATGCCAAACGGCGTGATTGTCACCGGCAAAGGTTCGATCGCCGCGATCCGTCTGGCCATGGCATGGCTGGTAGACGCCACCAAGGTGGCAAAGCGCAAATTGTCAGTCAACAGTCGGCGATGCAGCGCGCTTTTATGAGGGAATTTATAGATATCCGTGCCCCATGCCGAAAGCAGCAAAGGCTGGAACTTGGCCAAGCGAGCGAGCAGCCCATACCCGCTGGCATAGTGCGCGTTTAGCAGTTCGGGCTGGATATCATCGAGAATGCGGCGTACAGCCGATGCCGCTACTACATAGCCCAACGGAGCTGCAACCGGCAACCGATGCACCTTGACCGTGGGCAAAAGCTCGGAGCTTGGCCGATGCAAGGACAGTAAATGCACGTCTACGCCAAGTTCGGCCAGACCATTGGCCCAACGCACGGTATGGATACTATTGGCGGCAGCCAGAAGAGCAATGCGATGCGGAATGTAGGATGGCGATAAAGCGGAGGTCAGTTGCACTGATTTAACTACCTTGCGACGCTCGATCGCGCCGACAAACAGGAATGTACCTGTTCAGTCGGAGCAGATACGTCGAAACGTATCTGCGTTTGACTTCTCGCAATTGTCCGCAGGTACTAGGAACTGAGGCCGCGCTTGGGCAAGTGTTGCAAGGTTTGCAATATTTGCTGAACTTGGTTTTCGACCATGTGGTTAGCTAAACACCAATGTCGCCCGGCTTCGCCCATGGCGCGTAGGCGCTCTTCAGGTATGCCGTGCATATGGTTGATGGCCTGAGCGATTGCAGCTGGATCATCAGGCGGACAGCAGATTCCCGCTCCTGCGGCCTCAACCGGGTTGTTGTTGTCGCCCGCGCTGTAAAGTATGGGTACGCTTGCAAGCATGTAGTCGTTCAGCTTGGTCAGGCTGGCGCCGTAAGCATACAAGGGGGACGCTCGCACACCGACATAGGCGACGTCGATTTGAGCCAGGAAATCCGCCACTTGCCGGCGGGTTACCGGCGCCAAGAAATGAACGCGGTCATGGCAGCCCAGACGCTGCGCCTGCTGCAGTAAAGCGGCCTGGCAGGCCCCCTCGCCCATCATGACCAGGTGCACGTGCTGATCGGTCCGTGCAAGTGCGTCTACTGCGGTATTCATTGCATTTGCTGTTCCTAATGTACCCGCGTATCCCAGAATAAAGGCACCGCTTTCGCGCAAGCGCCGCAGCAGGACGAGATGCGTTTCGGGCAGGGGCACAGCCGGGGAATCATCGTGCAGCGCGCCGTTTCCGACAGCCAGGAAGCGTCCCGGCGCCAATCCACGGCTGCGCAGATAGGGCTCGGCATTGTGTGGTACGGCTGTGACAAGATCAGCATGGCGGCAAGCGTAATCTTCGGCGGCTTGCAGCAATTTGATGAAAGGGTGGCTCGGTGATGCATTGCCCAGGTGTATGGGAGTCAACGGCCACAGGTCCCGAATGTCGAAAACCAGTCGAGCTTTAAATTGACGCGCCAATTTGGCAGCGGGATAAATCGTGAAGGGATGTGGAGAAGAGGCTATGACCACATCGTAGTGTGCTTGTAGAGGCAAGCGCAGCCACAGACATTGAACTGTATAAGCCGCCATACTGGCCACTCTACCCAGTTGACCAGACTGAGCGTAACGGGGACCCCATACCCAGATGTAGTGAACTCCGTCAATCGTTTGCACACCGAGGCGTCCTTTGAGCGCCGGTTGATGTTGCCGGACATGCGAATATCCCGAGGCGACGATTGTGACGTTGTGGCCTTGGCGTACCCATTCTCGTGCCATGGCGTAGTTGCGAAAGACCATCCCGTGTTCTGGCGAACCTGCAAAATGCGAGAGGATCAAGATGTTCATCGAGCTGTTATCACGAGGTACGGCGCCGGCGGCATCTTCGCGTCCGGCACCCAGCCAGACGGCCAGTAGCGCCGGCACGGCGGCGCCGGCCAGGAATGCCCAGCCGGCGCGCTCGGCGGGATGTTGCGCGGCCCACAGGAACAGCGCGCCCAGCAGCACCAGCGTGGCCGCGAAGTAGCCCGCGCTGACCGGCAGGTGCCGGCCGGCGCGGCGCGCCAGGCGTTGATATGCATGCGAGCGGTGCGCCTGGCTGGCGCGCTGGCCGCGCAGCACGCGCGTGATCAGCGTGACGGTGGCGTCGCAGAAAAACAGGCTGAGCGGAATCAGCCACAACAGCGGCGAAGTACCGGTGGCCTGGGCCTGGTGCAACACCAGTACGCCGGCAATGAAACCGCAAAAACCGCTGCCCGCGTCGCCCATGAAAATGCGCGCAGGCGGGGCGTTGTAGCGCAGGAAGCCGGCAGCGGCCGCGGCGAACACCAGCGCCGGCACGCCGGCGGCGCCCGGCGCCAGGCCCCACAGCAGGCCGGCCGCCAGCGCCTGGCCGCCGGCAATGCCGTCGATGCCATCCATGAAGTTATACAGGTTGGTCAGCCACACCAGGCCGAACAGCATCAGCGCGGCCCGCAGCGGCGCCGGCAGCGCCTGGCCGGCTACGGCCAGCTCCGGCAGCGGGCCCAGCGCGTACAGCGCGGCCGCGGCCGCGGCGGCATGCACAACCAAGCGCGTGCGCGCGCTGAGCGAGCGGGCGTCATCAACGTAGCCCACGATGGCGATGGGCAGGCCGCAGCACAGCAAAGCGACGGTGCGGGCCTCGACCAGGCCCGCCGCCCAGGCGGCTACCGTGCCTGCGTAGAACGCCGCCACCAGCGCCACGCCGCCGCCGCGCGCGGTGGGCTGCGTGTGCGAACTGCGATGGTTCGGCGTGTCGAGTATGTTGCGCCGGTATGCCCAGTCGATCATCTTCCGGGTGCCGATGGCCGACAGCGCGGCAACGGCGCACAACAGGACGGCCAGGATGAATAGTTGCGTCATCGGGTTGTCCAGGGTGGAAATCCGCGTCGCGGCCGCGCCGCGGCCGCTCGCGGGGCAGCTTCAGGCCGCCTGCGCCAGCGCGCCGGCCGGCGTGGAATTGGTGTCGCCGTAGACCATGACCACGTCGGGCTGTTCGCGCTGCATGACTTGCTCGACGGCGATCAGCATGCGGCCGGTCATGTCGCCGTGGCTGCCGCCGTGGATGCCCAGCGTATGGGCGGGTTTGGCCATGCCCAGTTCGTCGAAGAACACATCTGACACATTGGCGTCGAAATGCTGGCCGGTGTGCACCACGACCTCGTCGAGCCCGGCATGGCCGGCGATGGCTGCCGATACGACGCTGGCCTTGATGAACTGCGGGCGGGCGCCCAGGATGGTCAGGATTTTCTGGGGCATGGGCAAACTGGGGTCAGGCGAGGGCCGCGCGCAGCGCCGCGACGATCTGGTCTTGGGTGGCGGGATCGAGGTCGGGATGCATGGGCAGGCTCATGACCCGCGCGGCCAGCATGTCGGACACAGGCGTGGCGTCGGGGCCGTCGGCGAACTGGGCGTAGGCAGGCTGCGCGTGGATGGGGCGCGGGTAGTGCACCGCCGTGGGAATGCCGGCTTCTTTCAGCTTGGCCTGCACGGCGTCGCGTTCCGGCACCATGACGGTGTACTGCGCCCAGACGCTGTCGCGGTCGGGCCGCACGGTGACCGTGCCCGCGCCAGCCGGCAGGTCGGCCAGCAGGCGGCTGTAGCGCGCGCCGATTTCGATGCGCTGGGCGATTTCCCATTCGAAGCGTTCCAGCTTGCCCAGCACGACCGCGCATTGCAGGGTGTCCATGCGGCCGCCCACGCCGATGCGGGTGTGGTAGTAGCGGGCCGACTGGCCATGCACGCGGATTTCGCGGCAGGCCTGGGCGATGGCGTCGTCGTTGGTGAAGATCGCGCCGCCGTCGCCATAGCAGCCTAGCGGCTTGCTGGGAAAGAAGCTGGTGCAGCCGATGGTCGACAGGTTGCAGCTCTTGCGCCCCTTGTAGGTGGCGCCAAAGCTCTGGGCCGCGTCTTCAATGACGGGAATGCCGTGGCGTTCGGCGATGGCGTTGACTTCGTCCATGTCGCCGCACTGCCCATACAGCGACACCGGCATGATGGCCTTGGTGCGCGGGGTGATGCGGGCTTCGATCTGGGTGACGTCGATATTGCAGGTGTCGGGCTGCACGTCGACGAACACCGGCCTGGCGCCCAGCAGCACGATGACTTCGGCGGTGGCCACGAAGGTGAACGAGGTGGTGATGATCTCGTCGCCCGGCTGTACGCCCAGAGCCATCAGCGACATCAGCAGGGCCTCGGTGCCCGAGGCCACCGTAATGCAGTGGCGCGCGCCGGTATAGGCGCACAGGGCGGCTTCCAGTTCCTTGACTTCCGGGCCCATGATGTATTGCCCGTGGTCCAGCACGGCCTGGATGCGCGCATTGATGGGGTCGCGCAGCGCCTGGTATTGCTTTTTCAGATCGATGAATTGCATAGGGGGTCTCAGGCCAGTCGGCATACGCCGTCAGTCAGTATGTAGCGCTCGCCCGTGTGGGGGCAGGTGGCTTCGGCGTTGCCGCGCAGGGGCAGGTCGAGCTGTTCGCCGTGGCGGCTCATCCAGCCGATCTGGCGCGCCGGCACGCCCACCACCAGCGCGAAGTCGGGCACGTCTTTGTTGACCACGGCGCCGGCGCCCACGAAGGCGTAGCGGCCGATGGTGGCGCCGCATACCACGGTGCAGTTGGCGCCCAGGGTGGCCCCCTGGCGCACGATGGTGTCGCGGTACTCGCTCTTGCGCTCGATGGCCGCGCGCGGGTTGTACACGTTGGTAAACACCATGCTGGGGCCGCAGAACACGTCGTCTTCCAGGAAGACGTTGTCGTAGACCGACACGTTGTTCTGGATTTTCACGCGGTTGCCGATGCGTACCCGGTTGCCCACGAACACGTTCTGGCCCAGCGAGCAGCCTTCGCCGATTTCGGCGCCGCCGCAGATGTGTACCCAGTGCCAGATGCGGGAATGGGCGCCGATGCGGGCGCCTTCGTCGACGATGGCGGTGGGATGGATAGTGGCCATGGTCAGTCCAGCGGCAGCGGAATGCGCACGCCGTCGCGCGCCGAACGGTAGATGGCGGTCAGCAGGGCCAGCGATTGCAGGCCTTCGCGTCCGTCGGTCTCGGGCTCGCATTCGCCGCGCAGGGTGCTGATGACGTTATCGTAGTAGAGCGGGTGGCCGAAGCCGTAGACCGACGAGGTTTCGTAGCTGGCGTCGCGGATCTTGTCGTCGTCGGGGTGCGGTTCGGCGAATTTCCATTCGTCGATGCGGTTGACCGCCACGCCGCCCACGCGCACCGTGCCGTGCTCGCCCAGGATGGTAATGGAGCCTTCCAGGTTCTGCGGGTAGGTGAGCATGGTCACGTTGATGGAACCCATCGCGCCGTGGCGCCAGCGCAGGGCCGCCACGCCGGTGTCTTCGGCCTCGATGCGGCGCGCCAGCGTGCCGGTGTAGGCGTACACGCTTTCGACCGGGCCGATCAGCCAGTCGAGCAGGTCGACATAGTGGCTGGCCTGGTTCATGAAGGCGCCGCCGTCCCATTCCCATTTGCCGCGCCAGCGGGCGGCATCGTAATACTCTTGCGGGCGCGTCCAGAATACATTGACCGTCACCATATAGATGCGGCCGAAGCGGTTCTGCTCGATGGCTTTCTTGACCAGCTGCAGCGTGGCGTTGCGGCGGTTCTGCTTGACCACGAACAGGCGCACGCCGGCCTCGTCACAGGCCTTGACCATGCGCTTGCCGTCTTCCCAGCGGGTGGCCATGGGTTTTTCGCTGACGACGTGGCGGCCCGCCTGGGCCACTTCGATGGCTTGCCAGGGGTGCAGCCCGGACGGCGTGGCCAGCACCACGGCGTCGGCCGTGCTTTCGGCCAGCAGGCCGCTCAGCGATTCGAAGGGCCGCGCTCCGGTGGCTTCGTGGGCGGCTTTCAGGGCGGCCGGGTTGGTATCGCAAATTTCAACCAATTCGGCCCGATCCTGGTGTTTTTCGATCGCGCCGATGTGGTTTTTGGAGATGCGGCCACAGCCCACCAGGGCGAAGCGGACCTTGCGGTCGCCAATAGGGGTAGACGTCATAAGTCTTGGGTTTGTTGTAAATTGCCGGGATTCTGTGTTGTGGCCCGTCCCGGATCGGGTCAGCAAAAGTAACAGCAATGATACCGCGAAGGCCTGTAGGGTCTTTTGCACGAATACACCCGAAGGTTCCCACTAGTAATTGATGGCAACCCGCATTCTTATCGTCCGTACCTCCTCGCTCGGCGATCTGGTGCACATGCTGCCGGCTATTTCCGACATTGCCCGCCATGTGCCCGACGCTGTCATCGACTGGGTCGCGGAAGAGGCATTCGCCGAAATCCCAGGCTGGCACCCGGCCGTGCACGAGGTCATCAAGGTGGCCCATCGGCGCTGGCGCAAGGCCTGGTGGTCGGCGCCCGTGAAGGCCGAGCGGCGCGCCCTGGCCGAGCGGCTGCGCGCGGTCCAGTACGACGTCGTGCTCGACATGCAGGCCCTGCTGAAATCGGCCTGGCTGGTGCGGCAGACGCGCGGCGTGCGCCATGGGCTCGACTGGCGTTCGGCCCGCGAGCCGCTGGCTTCGCTGTTCTACAAAGAGCGCCATCGCGTCGACTTCTGGCAGCCGGCGGTGATCCGCCAGCGCAAGCTGGCCGCGCTGGCTTTTGGTTACACCTACAGCGGACCGCCCGACTTCGGCCTGCAGGCGTTCGCGCAACAGGCCCAGGCGCAGGCCGAGGCCTGCGCGGCGTCGCGCGAAGACTGCGCGCGCCCCCATCATCACCTGAACACCGATCACGGATACGCGGTCATCATGCCGTCGGCCAGCCGTGACGACAAACTCTGGCCCGAAGACGACTGGCGCGCCGTGTTCACCCGCGTGCGCGAGGCTGGCTGCACCCTGCGCCTGCTGGCCGGCAACGCCCAGGAGGCCGAACGCGCCCACGCCCTGGTGGCCGGCCTGGACGGCGTACAGGTGCTGCCACGCATGGACCTGACCGCCATCGCCCGCCAGCTGGCGGGCGCGCGCATCATGGTGGGGCTGGACAGCGGCCTGACCCATCTGTCGGCCGCGCTGGGCCGGCCCACGGTGGGCATCTACCGGGCGTCCACGCCGGTACGCACGCCCCTGATCGGCTCGAATTTCACCGCCAGCCTGGGCGACCGCGGCGCGCCGCCGTCTCGCGAGGCGGTGCTGGCCTCGGTTGAACAGGCCCTGGCGGCCAGCTGACATGCAAGCGCACGCCGCCCTGACATACCGCGCGGCGGCCGGCTGACATGCGGCGCGGCGCGTACACCCTGGCATTGCGCGCGGCTGCCCCGTTGGTGTGGCTGTGGATGGCGCGGCGCGCCAGGCGCGCCGGCGGCGAATGGGGCATTTTCTCGGGGGCGCGCTTCGGGCGGCCCGATCCGGCCGGGCCCGCGCCGTTTGCCCGGTCGCCGGTGTGGGTGCATGCGGTCAGCCTGGGCGAAACCCGCGCCGCCCAGCCGCTGGTGCAGGCGCTGCTGGATCGGGGTCTGCCCGTACTGCTGACCCACACCACCGCCACTGGCCGGGCCGAGGGCGCGCGCTTGTTCGCTGCCGCCATCGCGGCCGGCCAGTTGCGCCAGACCTGGCTGCCTTACGATTTTCCCGGCGCCGTCTATGGCTTTCTGCAGCGCTACACGCCGCGCTGCGGGCTGCTTATCGAGCGCGAAGTATGGCCCAACCTGCTGGCGCAGGCGCGCCGGCAAGGGGTGCAAATGGCGTTGGTCAGCGCGCGGTTTTCCGCGTCGTCGCTGCGCCAGGCTGGCTGGATGGGCCAGGCCCTGCGCGATGCGCTGGCAGGCCTGGATGCCGTGCTCGCGCAGACGCCCGAAGACGCCCGGCGCCTGGAACAGGCCGGCGCGCGCCATGTGCGGGTAACCGGCAACCTGAAGTTCGATTTGGCCTTGCCCGCCGGGCAGGTGCAGGCAGGCCGAGCCTGGCGGCAGGCGCTGGGGAGGCCCGTGGTGGCGGTGGCCAGCACGCGCGAGGGCGAAGATGCGATGTTTGCGCAGGCCATGCGGGCCCGTGCAGGCGACGGCCGGCCCGTGCTGTATGTGCTGATCCCCCGGCATCCACAGCGTTTCGACGAGGCCGAGGCGCGGTTGCGTGAAGCCGGGTTGTCGTGCGTGCGGCGTTCCCGCGCTGGCGCGCCGGCCGAGGCGCTGCCGCCGGTGGCTGGCGACGTCGACGTGGTGCTAGGCGACACGCTCGGCGAAATGGCCTTCTACTACGCCGCCGCCGACGTGGCCATTGTGGCGGGCAGTTTCGCGCCGCTGGGCGGGCAAAACCTGATCGAAGCCTGCGCTGCGGGCGTGCCGGTGGTGGTGGGGCCGCATACTTTCAATTTCAAGCAGGCGGCGCAAGACGCCGTGGCGGCGGGGGCCGTGCTGCGCGCCGCCGACGCGCCGGCCGCGCTGGACGCTGCCCTGGCGCTGCTGGACGATGACGAGCGTCGCCAGGCCATGGGCCGCGCGGCGCGGGACTGGTCGGCCAGCCATGCGGGAGCCACCGAGCGCACCCTGCAGGCGCTCGAAGAATGGCTTGAGACCTAGGCCGGCCAGGTTCCAGGCAGCTGGCGGAGCCTGACACCTGGCGCTTCAGGTTGGTCCCAGGCGTCCGGCCGCGGCTACCGCTCGATCTTCACTTTGTCGGCGTTGAGCTCTTGTTTGAGCGCGGCCATGTCGCGCCCGGCGTCGTCGGGACGGCTGCCCAGCCAGCCCTGGCCCAGGGCATAGACCCACAGGTTGGCCAGCACGATCAGTACGAAGAGCACTCGCATCGCAGCACGCTCACAGGGATTGCGGGTCGGGTTGTGCGGCCAGCAGCGCCAGGCCGTCCAGCACCGGGCGGTCCAGGTAGGCGGGCAGGGGCGGCGCGCCCGCGATGGCGGCGGCCTGGGCCAGCAGCCGCTCGGTTTCTTGTTGTACCTCGGGCCAGCCGCCGCCAGCCACGTAAATGTCGGCGGCGCATCCGTAATGCCGGCAGGCCGCGAGCCACTGGCGCACCACGGCGCCGGCCTGGGCGGCGGCGATGCCCGAGGCGATGGCCTGGTGGGTGTCGACCGGAAAATCGACCACCGGTCCGTCGGCCAGGGGCAGGTTGGCGGTGCCGCGCGCCAGCGAGCTGCGCATCAGCGCCGGCCCGGGCAGAATCAGGCCGCCGGCGAACGCGTCGTCGGGCCCCACGGTATCGATGGTGGTGGCCGTGCCGAATGAGGCCAGCACGAACGGCGGGTGCGTTTGCGGCAGACGGCTACGCACGCCCAGCAGCGAAACCAGGCGGTCGGCCCCCAACTGGGCCGGCTGGGTGTAGCCGTTGCGCAGCCCCAGCAACTGCGGGCGCGAGGTGATCCAGTGCACCGGGCAGCCGTGGCCCGCCAGGGCGGCACGGATGCCTTCGCCGCGTTCGGCGCCGGCCACGTTCACCCCCAGCGCCAGCGCCGGCTTGCGCGACAGGGTGCCCAGCCAGTCTCCCAGGGCGTGCGGGTCGAGATTGTCGAAAGCGACGGCCGCGGGTTCGCGCGCGCCGTTATCCAGCCAGCCGACCTTCAGGCGGCTGTTGCCGGAGTCGATCAGCAAGATCATGCGCGGCTCTCGGGCAGGCCGGCCGCCGGCCGGATCGAGATTTCACCCACCGACACGGGGGTCAGCCCGCTGCCGGTTTGCACGAGCAGGCGGCCTTGTTCGTCCAGGCCGTTTGCCGTGCCGCTGAACAGCACCGCGCCTTGGTCCACGACGTTGACGGCGCGGCCGGCCAGGGCGTCCACCGCGTGAAAGCGCGCGCGAAAGGGCGCGAAACCATGCGTTTCGAGGTCGCGCACCGCGTCGCGCCACGCGGTGGCGGCGGCGCAGACGATATCAGCAGCGCTGACCGGCGCGCAGCCGGCCTGTTCGACCACGCAGGTCCAATCGGCTACCGCGCGGTCCAGCGCCCGCGACAGGGTGTCGGCATCGCGCAGGTTCACGCCCATGCCGATGACCACGATGTAGCCGCCGGGCATGGCCGGATCGCGGGCGGATTCGACCAGCACGCCGGCCAGCTTGGCATCGTGCCACTGCACGTCGTTGGGCCACTTGACGCCTAGCCCGGCGGCGCCGCCCGCCAGCGAACGCAGCGCCTCGCAGGCGGCCAGGCCCGCCAGCGGCGACAGGGCAGGCAGGCGGTTGGCGGGCATGCGCACGGGAAAGGCGCACGAGAACATCAAGGCCGCCCCCGAACGGTTCTGCCAGGGGCGTCCGGCCCGGCCCCGGCCGGTTTGCTGCAGGTGCGTGCCCAGCAGCCACGACCCGCCGCTGGCGCGCGCGCGCGCCAGCAAGTCGGCGTTGGTGGACCCGGTGCTGGCCGTCCAGCCGATGGACTGGAAGCCATCGAGCCGCGCGGACAGCTCGCGCGCCAGCGCATCGGGCGCGGGCAGGTCGGTGTGGCGGACATCAGTAAGCATGGCGGCGATTGTAGGGCACCGCGCCGCGGCGGGTCACGGCGGGGTTGATTGGTAACATGCAGGATTGCCTGTTCCCGTCTTGCGTTCGTCCATGCCTGCACATACCGAAACCCAGTCCTTTACCGGCGAAGCCGGCCTTATCGATTGCGCCGTCGACTGGCCGGCCGACCCGCCGCGCGGCTGGGCGCTGGTGCTGCACCCGCATTCCCTGCAGGGCGGCGCGCGCGACAACAAGGTTGTCACCACCATCGCGCGCGCGTGCGTGCAGCACGGCCTGGTCGCGGTGCGCCCGGATTTCCGCGGCGTGGGCAAGTCAGGGGGCGAATTCGACAAGGCACGCGGCGAAACCCGCGACATGCTGGCGCTGGTGGCGCAAATGCGCGAGCGGTATCCCGAATTGGCCGGCGCGCCCTGGGTGCTGGGGGGCTTTTCGTTCGGCACCGCGGTGGCCGCGCAAACCTATGCCGGCCTGGCCGAGGCCGGCGATGCGGCCTTGCCCGTGGCGCTGATGCTGATGGGAGCCGCGGTACAGCGCTTCCAGGAACGCGAGATCGAGGTGCCGGCCGATACGCTGATGGTGCACGGCGAACAGGACGAGGTGGTGCCATTGTCTGAAACGCTCGACTGGGCGCGTCCGCGCGACGTGCCGGTGGTGGTGGTGCCGGGCGCCTCGCATTTCTTCCATGGCAAGCTGCTGGTGCTGCGCGCGCTGGTGCAGGCGCGCCTGAAAGTGGCGCTGGATTAACCGCGGCGGGCTCCGTGCCCCGGGTAGCATCGCGTTACCTGTCGGGCGTGGGGCGGAACATTTATCTCCGCCGCGCAGTCCTACCCCCTGCCTATAATGATGCAGCTTTCGCCCCGTCTGGGCGGCTCTTGATCGTGGATTACTCTTGCCGATGAAAAAAAATCGTTCCCTTCCGTCTTCTGTTGCGTTTTCCCGCCGCGCGTTGGCCGGCGCCGTATTGTCGGCGTTGATGGTGGCATCCGCGCCTGCCTGGGCGCAGCAGCAGCCGGCAGCGCCGGCGGCCGGCACCGCGCCCGCGGCGGCGGGCACGACGCCGGTGGCGGAATTGTCGTCGGTGCCCGCGCCCACCATCGCGGCGCGCGCCTGGATCACCATCGACGCCAGCAGCGGCCAGGTGCTGGCGGCGGCCAATCCCGACCTGCAGATCGAACCGGCCTCGCTCACCAAGATCATGACCGCCTACGTGGTGTTCAATGCGCTGAAAGAAAAGCGCATCACCCTCGAACAGCAGGTGCCGGTGTCGGAACACGCGTGGCGCACCGGCGGTTCGCGCATGTTCATCGAGCCCCGCAAGCCGGTCACGGTCGACGAGCTCATCCAGGGCATGATCGTGCAATCGGGCAACGACGCCTCGGTGGCGCTGGCCGAGGCCGTGGGCGGCAGCGAATCCGCCTTTGCCGCGCTGATGAACCAGGAAGCCGAGCGCCTGGGCCTGAAGCGCACGCATTTCATGAACGCCACCGGGCTGCCCGACCCGCAACACGTCACCACCGTGGCCGACCTGGCGGTGTTGTCGGCTGCGCTCATCAACGACCACCCCGACTACTACCACTACTACAAGCAGAAAGAATTCACCTACAACAAGATCACGCAGCCCAACCGCAACCGCCTGCTGTGGGCCGACCCCTCGGTCGACGGCATGAAAACCGGCCACACTGATGCGGCCGGCTACTGCCTGGTGTCGACCGCGTTGCGCGGCGACCGCCGCGTGCTTACCGTGCTGGCCGGCGCCGACAGCGAAGCCACCCGCGCCGAAGAAAGCCTGAAGCTGCTGAACTGGAGCTTCCAGAACTTCGACACGGTGCAGCTGTACGGCAAGAGCCAGCCCGGGCTGGACGTGCGCGTCTGGGAAGGCACGGTCGAAACCGTCAAGCTGGGGCCGCCCCATCCTGTGTCGCTGACCGTACCGCGCGGCAAGGCGGGCGACATCAAGCCGGTGGCGCAGCACACCGATCCCCTGGTGGCCCCGCTGTCCAAGGGCCAGCAGGTCGGTACGCTGCAGCTCACGCTCGACGGCAAGGTGCTGCGCACCGAACCGCTGGTGGTGCAGGACGACGTCGAACGAGCCGGCTTCTTCGGCCGGCTGGTCGACATGGTCAAGCGCAAGCTGCAATAACGCACATACTCATCTTCCGGGGCGGCGCCGCCGCCCCTTTCGCACTCAGGAGCCATCCATGATTCCGGGCATGCCGGGCGACAGCCAGGTGTATCTCAACGGTGAATTCACGCAGGCCGACCAGGCCAAGATCTCGGTGCTGGACCGGGGTTTCATTTTCGGCGACGGCATTTACGAGGTCGTGCCGGTGTACAACGGCAAGCCGTTCCGCATGACCGAGCACCTCGACCGCCTCGACCGCAGTCTGAAGGCGCTGAGCATCGCCCAGCCCATGGCGCGCGCCGAATGGGTCGAGCTCATCGGCGAGCTGGCGCGCCGTTCGGCCACGGCCACCTGCATCGTCTATTTGCAGGTGACGCGCGGCGTGTACAAGCGCGATCACGCGTTTCCCAAAGAAGCCATCCGCCCCACCGTGTTCGGCATGGCCACCGTGTTCAACCCGCCTTCGGCGGCGCAGCGCGAGCAGGGCGTCAGCCTGATCAGCATTCCCGACGAGCGCTGGCTGCATTGCGAGATCAAGTCGGTGTCGCTGCTGGGCAATGTGCTGGCCCGCCAGCAGGCGGTTGAAGCGGGCGCCGACGAAGTCGCGCAGTTCCGCGACGGCTTCCTGACCGAAGGCTCCTCCAGCAATATCTGGGTGGTGTCGGGCGGCAAGCTGCTGGCCCCGCCCAAGAACAACCTCATTCTCGAAGGCATCCGCTACGGCCTGATGGGCGAGCTGGCGGCCGAGGCCGGCATCGCTTTCGAGGCGCGCCGTCTGTCGCGCGAGGAAGTGGCCGCGGCCGACGAGCTGCTGGTGACCTCGGCCACCAAGGAAGTCCTGCCCGCCACGAGCTACGACGGCAAGCCGGTCGGCAACGGCAAGCCCGGCCCCGTTTATGCACGGCTGCGGGCAGGGTATGATGCCCGTATCGCCGCCCTGTAGGCCTACGCGGCCAGTTTTCTCATGCGCCCCATCCCGCCCGAAGAATCGCTGATCGAGTACCCGTCTGACTTCCCCATCAAGGTCATGGGCAAGCAGCACCCCGATTTCGCTCAAACCATGACCGACGTGGTGCTGCAGTTCGATCCGCGCTTCGATCCGGCCACGGTCGAAATGCGGCCCAGCAAGGGCGGCAACTACATCGGCCTGACCTTCACCGTGCGCGCCACCTCGCGCGAGCAGCTCGACAACCTGTATCGCGCGCTGCACGGGCACCCCATGGTGTCCATCGTCCTGTAGGGCGGCCAGCCAGGCACATGCCATGATCAAGTGGCTGACCCGGCCGGCCGACTACGCGCCGGTATGGCAAGACATGCGGGCCTTCACGGCCGGGCGCGGCGCGGCCACGCCCGACGAGGTCTGGCTGTGCGAGCACGCGCCGGTGTACACGCTGGGCCAGGCCGGCAAGCCCGAACACCTGCTGAACCCCGGGGCCATTCCCGTGGTCATGTGCGATCGCGGGGGCCAGGTTACCTATCACGGGCCGGGGCAGGTGGTGGCCTATACCTTGTTCGACCTGCGCCGCGCGGGCCTGTTCGTGCGCGAATACGTGCGCCTGCTCGAAGACGCGGCCATCGGCACGCTGGACGATTTCGGCGTGCCGGGCGCCTGCCGCAAGCCCGGCGCGCCCGGGGTCTACGTGCCCCTCGGCCCGGCCGGCGAACTGGCCAAGATCGCCGCGCTGGGCATCAAAATCCGCAATGGCTATGCCTACCACGGGGTGGCGCTGAACGTCGACATGGACCTGTCGCCATTCCTGGGCATCAACCCGTGCGGCTATGAAGGCCTGGTTACTGTAGACATGGCTGCATGCGGCGTGCGGCGCGATCTGGTCGATGTCGGCCAGCGCCTGGCCGAGCGCCTGTTGGCCGCCATGCCGGAGCCCGCCGGCGCAACGCGCTAAAATGCCCTTTTCTCCCGGACCGTGCCGCCGGGTTTCGCGGGCGCGGTCATCACGAAGGTGACGAATGTCCACGCTCGAGCCCTCCCTTTCCTCGAACGATCCGCAAGCGGCCGCGCCGGCTCCCTACGACGCCACGCAGAAGCAGAAGTCGCAGGCCAAGACCGCGCGCATCCCCATCAAGATCGTGCCGGCCGAGCGCCTGAAAAAGCCCGAATGGATCCGTGTGAAGGCCGCCGCGCCGGGCTCGCGCTTCTACGACATCAAGCGCATTCTGCGCGAGCACAACCTGCACACAGTCTGTGAAGAGGCCTCGTGCCCCAACATCGGCGAATGCTTCGGCAAGGGCACGGCCACATTCATGATCATGGGCGACAAGTGCACCCGCCGCTGCCCGTTCTGCGACGTGGGCCATGGCCGCCCCGACCCGCTCGATGCCAGCGAGCCCGAAAACCTGGCCCGCACGATTGCCGCCCTGAAGCTGTCGTACGTGGTCATCACCTCGGTCGACCGCGATGACCTGCGCGACGGCGGCGCGGCGCACTTCGTCGACTGCATCTCGCGCATTCGCGCCCTGTCGCCCAGCACGCGCATCGAGGTGCTGGTGCCCGATTTCCGCGGTCGCCTGGAGCGCGCGCTGGCCATCCTGAATGCCGGGCCGCCCGACGTCATGAACCACAACCTGGAAACCGTGCCGCGCCTGTACAAGCAGGCGCGCCCGGGGTCCGACTATGCGCATTCGCTGAAGCTGCTGGCCGAGTTCAAGCAGCTGCACCCCGAAGTGCCCACCAAGTCGGGCCTGATGCTGGGCCTGGGCGAAACCGACGAAGAAATCCTGCAAGTCATGCGCGACCTGCGCGAGCATGGCGTCGACATGCTCACCATCGGCCAGTACCTGCAGCCGTCCGAGCACCATCTGCCGGTGCTGCGCTACGTGCATCCCGACACGTTCGCGATGTTCGAGCGCGAAGCCTACGCCATGGGCTTCTCGCACGCCGCCGTGGGCGCCATGGTGCGCTCGTCATATCATGCCGACCAGCAGGCGCACGCCGCGGGCGTGAACTGAAGCTTCAGGTGCCTGGCTCCGTAGGCGCCGGGCGCCTGCAATCCGGCCGGCCGCGGCACATAGCGGGGCCAGCCACCTGCCGAGCCTGACCTCTTGCGCGATCTTGCGCTCCGTGGCGCTGGCGTCTGGCGTCTTAAGCGTAGGTATCCGCGTCGCGCAGCGCGACGCCGCGCCGGTCTTTTTCGGAAACGATCACATCATCCCGCGCTGGCCAGGCGATGCCGATATCCGGGTCGTCCCAGCGCACGCAGCGTTCGTGGGCAGGCGCGTAGTAATCGCTGGCCTTGTACAGTGTCTCGGCCACATCCGACAGCGCCATGAAACCGTGCGCGAACCCTTCGGGCACCCAGAGCTGGCATTTGTTTTCAGCCGACAGCACGGCGCCGGCCCACTGGCCGAAGGTGGGTGATGCGCGGCGCAGGTCGACCGCCACATCGAAGACTTCACCCGCCACCACGCGCACCAGCTTGGCCTGCGGCTGGCGGATCTGGTAGTGCAGCCCGCGCACGACGTGTCGCAGCGAGCGCGATTGATTGTCCTGCACGAACATAAGCTCGCGCCCCAACGCCGCCTGCAGGCGCGCGGCGTTGTAGCTTTCGAAGAAATAGCCGCGCGCATCGGCATGCACATCGGGCTCGATCAGCAAGACGTCGGGAATGGACAGGGGGGTGATCTTCATGGCGTATCCGGCAAGGCGCCCGGCGCGCGCCGGGCCAGGCAGTCGATGGCGCGGTCCAGGTGCAGGGTCCAATCGGGCAATTCCAGCCCGAGCACGCCAGCCAGCCGCTGCGTGTCCAGCCGCGAGTTGCGTGGCCGGGGCGCGGGCAAGGGATAGTCGTCGGTGCCGATGGCATGGATGTGCTCGGGCCGCAGGCGCAGCACCATGCCCTGCCGGCGCGCGCGCCGCACGCTGTGGCAGGCAAGCTCGTGCCAGCTGGCGGTGCCAGCCGCGCAGAGATGGTACACGCCGTCCGGCAACTGTTGCCTGCGATGGGCGGCCAGCGCCAGAGCCGTAACGTCGGCCACCAATTCGGCCGACGTGGGCGCGCCGAACTGGTCGGCCACCACCCGCAGCTCGTCGCGTTGCTGCGCCAGTTGCAGCACCGTCTTGACGAAATTCCGGCCGTGTGCGGCGTAGACCCAGCTGGTGCGCAGCACCAGGGCGCGGCAGCCGCTGGCGGTAATGGCCTGCTCGCCGGCCAGCTTCGAGCGGCCGTATTCGTTCAGCGGATTGGGGGCGTCGGTTTCCAGGTAGGGCGTCTGCTTGGTGCCGTCGAATACGTAATCGGTTGAGTAGTGCACCAGCAGCGCCCCGCTCTGGCGCGCGTGCGCCGCCAGCACGGCGACGGCTTCGGCGTTGACGCGCCGCGCCGGGGCCGGGTCGTTCTCTGCCTGGTCGACGGCGGTGCAGGCCGCCGCATTCACGATCAGGTCAGGCGCTTGCGCCCGCAACAGCGCCCGCAGGCCGTCGAGGTTGGCCAAGTCGGCCTGCGCCCGGCTGGGCGCGGTGACGCTGCCCAACGGCAGCAGGGTGCGCCGCAAGGCATTGCCGATCTGGCCCGTGGCACCCAGCAACAGGATTTTCATGGTCCGTACTGCGTCTGCAGCCAGTGGCGGTACGCGCCGGCCGCCACGCTGGCCACCCATTCAGGATGATCCAGATACCACTGCACGGTCGCGCGCAGGCCGGCGTCGAAAGTGTGGGCCGGCTGCCAGCCCAGTTGGCGCCGAATTTTGCCCGCGTCGATGGCATAGCGCCGGTCATGGCCGGGGCGGTCTTGCACGAAGGTGATCTGCTCGCCGTGGGCGCGCCCGTCGGCGCGCGGCCGCCAGGCGTCGAGCAGGGCGCACACGGCCTGGGCCACCTGCAGGTTGCTGCGTTCCTGGCCCGCGCCCACGTGGTAGACCTGGCCGGGCTCTCCGGCCTCAAGCACGCGCCGCAGGCCGGCGCAATGGTCGTCCACATGCAGCCAGTCGCGCACATGCGAACCGTCGCCATACAGCGGCAGCGGCCGGCCCGCCAGGGCGTGGTGGATCAACAGCGGAATCAGTTTTTCAGGGAACTGGCGCGGGCCGTAGTTATTGGGGCAATGGGTGGTCAGCACCGGCAGGCCATAGGTATGCCAATACGCGCGCACCAGGTGGTCGCCAGCGGCCTTGCTGGCCGAGTAGGGGTTGTTGGGCCGGTACGGGTCACCTTCGGCGAATGGCGGGTCTTGCGGGCCGAGCGAGCCGTAGACCTCGTCGGTGGATACCTGCAGGTAGCGAAAGCCCGTGCGCGCGGGTTCGCCCAGCGCCTGCCAATAGGCGCGCACCGCTTCGAGCAACTGGAAGGTGCCCGTGACGTTGGTGTGGATGAAGGCATCGGGCCCACGGATAGCGCGGTCGACGTGCGATTCGGCGGCGAAGTTCAGCACCGCGCGGGGCTGGTGGGCCCGCAGCAGCGCGGCCACCAGGGCGCTGTCGGCAATGTCGCCCTGCACCAGTTGATGGCGGGCGTCGCCCTGCAGGCTGTCCAGGTTGCCGGCATAGCCGGCGTAGGTCAGCTTGTCCAGGTTGATGACGGGTTCGTCGCTGCCGCCCAGCCAGGCCAGCACGAAGTTCGAACCGATGAAGCCGGCGCCGCCGGTGACGAGGATGCTCATGGAATATGCTGTGGCTGGCAGCCCGTGGCGCCCGCTACTCTTGGGGTTGCACCCGCGAGTGCCGGCTGGTCCAGAAGACGTCGCCCGCGCCGTGCGCGCCGTTCAGGTGGCGGGCCAGCACGAACATCAGGTCGGACAGGCGGTTCAGGTATTGGCGCGCCGGAGCGTTGACCTGATCGGCCCGGCCCAGCGCCACGACTGAACGCTCGGCCCGGCGGGCCACCGTGCGCGCCAGGTGGGCCAGCGCCGCGGCGCGGCAGCCGCCCGGCAGAATGAACTCGCGCAGCGGCGGCAGGCCGCCGTTGTAGTGGGCCAGGCGCTCGTCCAGGAAGGCCGGCTGGCTGGCATCCAGCGCGGCATGGCCAGGAATGCACAGCTCGGCTCCCAGGTCGAACAGGTCGTTCTGGATGACGCCCAGGTCGGCCTGCACGGCGTCGGGCAGGGCTTCGGTGCGCAGCAGGCCGATGACGCTATTCAGTTCGTCTACGTCGCCCAGCGCGGCGATGCGCGGCGTGTCTTTGCCCGTGCGGGTGCCGTCGCCCAGGCCGGTGGTGCCATCGTCGCCGGTGCGGGTGGCCACGGCGGAAAGTCGGTTGCCCATGCGCGGGTGCCCCAGGATCGGTGAATACTTGAAGAAACCAGGCCCTAGTGTAGTGCCAGCGCGGGCCGCCGCGAACGCGCTATCCTGTGGGTGTACGCGCGGCGCCGGCATTGCCGGGCGCCGCGCCCACCAGGAGCAACGCAATGCAGCAACTGCACAAAACCTTGGCCGGCCTGCTGGCGGCGGTCGTCCTGGCCGGCGGCGCCGGCCTGCCCGCGCAGGTCTGGGCGGCCAGCCAGGAAGCGTCCGCCACCGCCACCGCCAGCGGTGAAGTGCGGCGGGTCGACGCGGCCGGCGGCAAGGTCACTATCAAGCACGACAAGATCTCGGCCCTGGACCTGCCCGCCATGACGCTGGTATACCGCGCCGACCCGGCCTTGCTGGCCGGCATCAAGCCGGGCGACAAGGTTCGCTTCACGGCCACCCGCCGCGACGGGCGCTATGTGGTGACCGAAATCAGCAAGTAGCGCCGCGCGAGAAACTGCCCACCGCCGGCGCCCGGGCTGCTACAGCACGTAGCGCGCGAGGTCCTGGCTGGAGGCCGCTTCGGAGAGCTGCGCATCGACGTACGCGGCGTCGATGGTGATGGTCTTGCCGCTGCTGGCGGTAGCGTCGAACGACAGTTCTTCCAGCAGTTTTTCCATGACCGTGTACAGGCGCCGCGCGCCGATGTTTTCGGTGCGCTCGTTCACGGAAAACGCCAGCTCGGCCAGGCGTTCGATGCCGTCGGGCTTGAAGTCGAGCTGCACATCTTCGGTGCCCAGCAGCGCCGAGTATTGCTTGATCAGCGACGCGTCGGTGTCGGACAGGATGCGCACGAAGTCTTGCGCCGTCAGGGATTCGAGCTCGACGCGAATGGGAAAGCGCCCTTGCAGCTCGGGGATCAGGTCGGACGGCCGCGACAAGTGGAACGCGCCCGAGGCAATGAACAGGATGTGATCGGTGCGCACCATGCCGTAGCGGGTGTTGACCGTGGTGCCTTCCACCAGCGGCAGCAGGTCGCGCTGCACGCCCTGGCGCGACACGTCGGCGCCGCCGCTTTCCTGGCGCGCGGCGATCTTGTCGATTTCGTCGAGGAACACGATGCCGTTCTGTTCGACGTTGGCGATGGCGGCGGTGCGCAGGTCGTCTTCGTTGATGCGCTTGGAGGCTTCTTCTTCGACGATCAGCTTGAAGGCTTCTTTCACCTTCATTTTCTTGGGTTTTTTCTTGTCGCGCGCCAGCCCGGCGAACATGCCGCGCAGCTGCTCGGCCATTTCTTCCATGCCGGGCGGAGTCATGACGTCCATCTGCGGCACGGGCTGGGCGATTTCGATCTCGATTTCCAGGTCGTCGCACTTGCCTTCGCGCAGCCGCTTGCGGAAGGTCTGGCGGGCGTTGCTGTCTTCGCCGCGCTCGGGCTCGCCCGAGGCGCCGCGCGCCGGCGGCACCAGGGCGTCGAGGATGCGGTCTTCGGCGGCGTCTTCGGCCTGGGTGCGCACGCGGCGCATTTCGAGTTCGCGCGTCTGCTTGATGGAGTATTCGGTCAGGTCGCGGATGATGGTGTCGACGTCGCGCCCCACGTAGCCCACTTCGGTGAATTTGGTGGCTTCGATCTTGATGAAGGGCGCGTTGGCCAGCTTGGCCAGGCGCCGGGCGATTTCGGTTTTGCCCACGCCGGTGGGTCCGATCATCAGGATGTTCTTGGGATGGATTTCATGGCGCAGCGGCTCTGCGACCTGCTGGCGGCGCCAGCGGTTGCGCAGCGCCACGGCCACCGCGCGCTTGGCGCGGTTCTGGCCGATGATGTATTTGTCGAGCTCGGAGACGATTTCCCCGGGGGTCATGGTGGATGCTGACATGTGCGGAATCCTTGCTGCGGCCGGCCTGGCGGCCGCTTACTCGCCCAGCGTTTCGATGACGTGGTTCTGGTTGGTGTAGATGCAGATGTCGCCGGCGATTTCCAGCGATTGCTTGACGATGTCTTGCGGCGACAGCTCGGTGTTGCGCAGCAGCGCCAGCGCGGCCGACTGGGCGTAGGCGCCGCCCGAACCGATGGCGGCCAGGCCGTGTTCGGGTTCGAGCACGTCGCCGTTGCCGGTAAGCACCAGGGTGTGCTCGGCGTCGGCCACAATAAGCATGGCCTCCAGGCGGCGCAGCACGCGGTCGGTGCGCCAGTCGCGCGTCAGTTCGACGGCGGCGCGCATCAGGTGGCCCTGGTGCTTTTCCAGCTTGGCCTCGAAGCGCTCTTGCAGGGTGAAGGCATCGGCGGTGGCGCCGGCGAAGCCGGCCAAAATCTTGTCGTGGTACAGGCGGCGGATTTTGCGGGCCGTGCCCTTGATGACGATGTTGCCCAGGGTGACCTGGCCGTCGCCGCCCAGCGCAACCTTGTTGCCGCGGCGCACGCAGACGATGGTGGTGGCGTGAAATTGTTCCATGCGTTCCTTCCTTTGAAGCCCTTAGCTGAGGGCGAAGCGCCGGATTTCAAGCCGCATCGTGGCGGCCTGCGTCGTTCATTATGCTCCGGGCGGGGCAAATAAAAAGGGCCGCTGCGGAAATCCGGCGCGGCCCTGGTAAGGCGAAGAAAAAGCGGGGACGGAATCAGTCGCCGTAAAGCTTCTGGCGCATTTCTCGCCGTTCCTGCGCTTCGAGCGACAGCGTGGCGGTGGGGCGGGCCAGCAGGCGGGGAATGCCGATGGGCTCGCCGGTTTCTTCGCACCAGCCATATTCGCCGCTGTCGATGCGGGCAATGGACTGTTGCACTTTTTTCAGCAGCTTGCGCTCGCGGTCGCGGGTGCGCAGTTCGAGTGCATGCTCTTCTTCGATGGTGGCGCGGTCGGCGGGATCGGGCACGAATTGCGTTTCGCGCAGGTGCTCGGTGGTTTCGCCGGCGTTGGCCAGGATGTCTTGTTCGAGTTGCTTGAGCCGTTCCTTGAAGAACGCCAGCTGGCGTTCGTTCATGTAGTCCGATTCGGGCATGGCCAGCAATTCTTCTTCGCTGGGCAGATCAATCGCCGTATCACTCGTCGACTTGCTTGATTTTTTGGTTGCTGCCTTGGTAGCCATGAAAACACTCCACTATGAATCGATCCTGGCGCGACGTGCGCGTCTGGATTGCGGCGTCAGCCCGCCAGGCACTGCTCCAAGCCCCGGGTGAAAATTTCCTGGGGCAGCTTGCGTCCGATGAACACCATTTTGGTGGACGGTTTCTCGGCCGCGGTCCACGGCTTGCCGGGTTCGGCACCCATCATCATGTGCACGCCCTGGAACAGCATGCGGCGATTGATGCCTTTCATGTACAGGATGCCTTTGTAGCGCATCAGGTCGGGACCATAAACCTGCACCACGCCGCCCAGGAATTCTTCCAGCCGCGCGGGATCGAACGGCTTGTTGGAGCGGAATACGAACGCGCCGATTTCGTCGTCGTGGTGATGATGATGGTGATGATGTTCGTGATGGCAGTGTTCCCCGCATTCGCCTTCGTGGTCGTGATCATGGCCGTGGGCGTGGCTGTGCGCCGCGTCGGGGTGCTCGTCGGCCAGGAAGTCCGGGTCGATGTCGAGGATGGAATTCAGGTTGAAGCCGCTGATGTCGATGATGGACTTCAGGTCGGCGTCGCCGAAGTTCACCGGCGAAATGGGCGCGCGCGGGTTGATGCGCACCAGGCGGGCGCGCAGCGCTTCGTAGTCGGCTTCGTTGACCAGGTCTTTTTTCGAGACCAGGATGCGGTCGGCGAACCCGACCTGTTTCTGGGCTTCTTCCTGGGCGTCGAGCGTGGCCATGCCGTGCTTGGCGTCGACCACCGTGACGACCGCGTCCAGGCGGTAGTATTCGGCGATCTCGTCGTCCATGAAGAAGGTCTGGCACACCGGACCAGGATTGGCCATGCCGGTGGTTTCGAGGATGACGCGCTCGAAGTTCAGCTGGCCGGCCTCGCGCTTGGCGCGCAGGTCGGACAGGGTGCGCATCAGGTCGCCGCGCACCGTGCAGCATACGCAGCCGTTGCTGAGCTCGATGATTTCTTCCTGGCTGTCTTGCACCAGCAGATCGTTGTCGATGCTTTCCGGTCCGAATTCGTTTTCGATGACCGCGACGCGGCGACCGTGGAACTCGGTGAGGATGCGCTTGAGCAGGGTGGTCTTGCCCGCACCGAGAAAGCCGGTGAGGATGGTGACGGGAACCATTTTGTCCAAACTGCGCTGGGTATTCATGGCAAGGCGGCAAGCTGAATGCCGGGGGCGCACGGGGCGCCGCTCGGGCGTGGACTACAGGCGGCCACTGTCGCGGCCGGACGCAGGATTACAGCACAGTCGGGGCGGGGGGGCAAACCCCGGACCTACCCCAGCAGGCTTTTCCGAAGAAGCTGGAAAAACGCCGCTGTAATCCGATAGATACAGTTATATGGGGATGGATTGCGGCATATCAAGATACGCCGCGGCTACCCACGCCGCGTCCCCGGGGGGGGGCGGGCCCCCTCTTTTAGTGGGAATGGCCGTGGTGTGGGCCTGCGGCGGGGTGCTTCTGCTGGCACTGCGGGCACAGCGCGCGGATTTCGGTTTCGTGGGTGGCCAGCGCGAAGCCGGTGCGGGCTACCCGCTCGGCCAGTTGGCGGCTCATGGCCGGATCGCTGACTTCGGCGACGGCGCCGCAGCCGGTGCATACCACCAGCAGGTCGTGGGGGGCGCCGGCTGCGTCGTGGCAGGCGGTCCAGGCATTGACCGCGTCCAGCCGGTGGATCAGGCCCTCGTCCATCAGGAAGTCGAGCGCGCGGTACACCGTGGGTGGCGCGGCGCCCGGGTGCTCGGCGCGCATGGCGTCGAGCAATTCGTAGGCTTTCAGGCTGCGTCCGTGCCGCAACAGCAGTTCCAGCACCTTGCGGCGGATGGGCGTCAGCCGGCGACCGCGCTGCGCACACAGCGATTCGGCGATCGTGAGCTGGTCGCCCACGGGATCGGGGCGGGATGAGCGGGGCGAAGTGGACATCGGGATCTGGACGGCCGGCGAGGGCGATTCCGCGAAGGTATCAGAAAACGCGGCAGGCGGGGCGCGGCGGCGCCAGGCGATATTTGTTATGATATAACATATCTATCGTTAAGCGCCGTCGGTTGCGGATGGCGCACCCTCTGGTTCTACCCGCATGTCTCATATTGTTTCGGCGATGATTGCCCGGCCCGAGCGTTCAGCCTTGCGCGCCTCGGCCGTGGCGCGGCTGGGCATTGCCCTGCTGGCAGCGCTGGCCCTGTGGGCCCTGACCGGCTGGGCGCTGGACTGGTGGACGCCGGCATGACCAGCCTGCAGGGCGCCGCTCCCGCGATCGACTTGCGCGGCGTGGCCTTTGGCTGGCGCGGCCGCGTGGCGGTGCATGGCGTGTCGGGCAGTTTCGCGCGCGGCTCGATGACGGCGGTGGCCGGGCCGAATGGAGCGGGCAAGTCGACGCTGATCAAGGGCCTCATGGGGCTGCTGCGGCCCCTGTCCGGCAGCGTGCACATTGCCGGGGCCGGGCGCAGCCGGCTGGCCTGGCTGCCGCAGGCGGCCGAACTGGACCGCGCGTTTCCCATCACGGTGCTGGACATGGTGGCCATGGGCGCATGGCGCCGGGTGGGGCCGTGGCGGCGCTTCGGCGCCGCCGAAACTGCCCGCGCCTGGCAGGCGCTCGAAGCGGTCGGACTGGCGGATGAGGCGGGCCGGCTGGTCGGCGCGCTGTCGGGCGGGCAGATGCAGCGCGCGCTGTTTGCCCGCCTGCTGCTGCAGGACGCGCCGGTACTGCTGCTGGACGAGCCGTTGACGGCCGTGGACAGCCACACCGCCGACATCTTGATGGAGCTGTTGTGCGGCTGGCACCGGGAGGGACGCACGGTGATCGCCGTTCTGCACGATCTGGCGCTGGTGCGCCGGTACTTCGGTCAGACTTTGTTGCTGGCCGGCCGCCAGGTGGCCTGGGGCCCGACGGCCGAAGTGCTGACGCCGGCCAACCTGGCCGCCGCGCGCGGCGCGCAACAGGAGCGGCTATGAGTCCGCTGGATTGGGCGGTAGCGCCGTTCGCCGACTACGGTTTCATGCGCCGCGCGCTGGCGGGCGCTTCGGCTGCCGCGCTGGGGGCGGCCCCTCTGGGCGTCTTCCTGGTCGTGCGGCGCATGAGTCTCATGGGCGATGCCATGTCGCACGCGATTCTGCCGGGCGTGGCGGCGGGGTTCCTGCTGTCTGGCCTGTCGCTGGGCGCCATGCTGCTGGGCGGCCTGGCTACCGGACTGGCGGTGGCGCTGCTGTCCGGCCTGGTGGCGCGCCTGACGCCGCTGCGCGAAGACGCCAGTTTTGCGGCGTTCTACCTGATATCGCTGGGCCTGGGCGTGTTGATGGTGTCGGTGCGCGGCTCGAACATGGATTTACTGCACGTGCTGTTCGGCACGGTGCTGGGCCTGGACGACGCGGCCCTGCTGCTGGTTACCGGCGCGGCCAGTGTCACGCTGCTGGCGATGGCCGCGCTGTACCGGCTGCTGGCCATGGAATGCCTGGACCCGGGTTTTCTGCGCGCCAGCGGCGGGGGCGGCTCGCTGGCGCACATGGCCTTCCTGGTGCTGGTGGTGGTGAACCTGGTGGCGGGCTTCCAGGTGCTGGGCACCCTGATGGTGGTGGGCATGATGATGCTGCCGGCCGCGGCGGCGCGCTTCTGGGTGGTGGCGGTGGCGGCCCAGATCGCGCTGGCGGCGGCGCTGGGCGTGGCTGCCGGCGTGGGCGGCCTGCTGGTGTCGTATCACTACAACCTGCCGGCCTCGCCCGCCATCATCCTGGCGGCCGGCGCGATGTACCTGGCGTCTGTTGTGTGTGGCCCGCAGGGCGGGCTGTGGCATAGCCTGGCCAGGCATGGCCGGGGCGCGCCGTGAAAGCCCGTAGGCGGGCGTCAGCAAGGCAATAAGGAGAACGACCATGCATGGATTTTTCGCCGCGCAATCGCGGCGCCGCATACTGATGATGCTGGCCCTGGGCACCGCTTGCGCGTCCGCGCCAGCGATGGCGCGCGCCGCCGAGCCGCTGCGCGTGGTGGCCACGTTCTCGGTGCTGGGCGATATGGTGCGCGAGATCGGCGGACCCGACGTCGCCGTGACTACGCTGGTGGGGCCTGACGGCGATGCGCACGAGTACGAGCCCACGCCGCAGGCCGCGCGGCAACTGGCCGGCGCAGCCGTGCTGATCGAGAACGGCCTGGGCTTTGAGACCTGGCTGCCGCGGCTGGTGAAGGCGGCAGGCTTCGCCGGGCGTGCCGTGGTGGCCTCGCAGGGCATCGCGCCGCGCAAGCTGACCGACGCGGAACACGAACACGATCACGACGGCGGCGATGGCCACGGCGCCGGTCATGAGCATGGCCACGGCGACGCCGACGGGCATGCGCACGGCCACGAAACAGGGCACCGCCACCATCACGGCGACCTGGACCCGCATGCCTGGCAAAGCCTGGCCAATGGCGCGGTGTACGCCCGCAATATCGGCGCGGGCCTGGCCGCCGCTGATCCGGAGCGCGCTGAGGCTTATCGAGAGCGGACCCAGGCCTATATTGCCCGCATCGAGGCCCTGGACGCCCGGATCCGTGCAACCTTTGCAGCGATTCCCGCGGCGCGCCGGCAGGTGGTGACCTCGCACGACGCGTTCGGCTATTTTGGCGACGCCTATGGCGTGCGTTTCATTGCTGTGGCCGGGTTCTCGACCGATGCCGAACCGTCGGCCGCCGACATGGCGCGCATCGTCGAGCAGGTCAAGCGCGAGCGGGTGCCGGCGGTGTTCGTCGAAAACATCGCCAGTCCGGCGCTGGTGCGGCAGATCGCGCGCGAAACCGGCGCCAGGGTGGGCGGTACGCTTTATTCCGATGCACTGGCGCCTTCCGGAAGGCCGGCCGCCACCTATCTGGGAATGTTCGAATGGAACGCGCGCCAGCTCTCTGCCGCCTTGCAGCCGCAATAATCTTGGCGTGCGCCGCGCCGGCGGCGCGGGCGCATCCGCACATGTGGATCGACGCCCGCGCGCGCATTGCGTTCGACGGACAGGGCCGCGTGGCTGCCATCGAGCAAGACTGGCAGTTCGACGAGATGTTTGGCGCCTACACCACCCAGGGCCTGGAAAAAGGCCCTGACGGCGGCCTGCCGGCCGCAACCCTGCAGGGCATGGCGCGCGACTGGATGCGCGCGCTGGGGGAACCGGTGTCGCACTATTTCACGCGCCTGACCATAGACGGCCAGCCTCTGGCCTTCGCCGCGCCGCGCGATGCCGCTGTGCGCTGGAGTCCGCAAGACCAGCGCCTGAGCCTGTCGTTCACGTTGCCGCTCGTACAGCCGGTCGCGCCGGGCAAGCAGGGGCTGCGGGTCGATATCTACGATCCCACTTATTTCGTGGCCTATGCCTTCGATGCGCCGGACGCCGTAGCGCTGGCTGGCGCACCCGCGGGGTGCACCCGGGCGTACCAGCCGCCGCGCGCGCTGGACTGGCAGACCATGCAGCAACTGGCTGCCATCCCCGCCGATCCCGACGCCTTGCCTGAAGAGTTGTTCGCTGTTACCAAGGGGCTGACCCACCGCATCGAGGTGGCGTGCCCATGACGTTCCCGCGCCGCTGGCTGTTGCTGTTGCCGCTGTTGTTGCTGTCTCCTGCGGCCTGGGCGCAGGGCGCGCATCCGTTCGGCGTGCCCGAAAGCGGCGGCGGCATGGCGGGCCCGGACTGGCTGGCGGCGTTGTTGGGCCAGGTGTCGGCCTGGCAGACGCATTTCTACCGCCAATTGACCGGCGCCGTGCGCGCGTGGCAGGCAGGCGGCGCGGCGGTCTGGGGGTTGCTGGGCTTGTCGTTCGCGTATGGCGTGTTCCATGCGCTGGGCCCGGGCCACGGCAAGGCGGTCATTGCCTCGTATGTACTGGCCAACCGCCAGACGGCGCGCAATGGCGCGCTGCTGGCCCTGTTGTCGGCGCTGCTGCAGGCGCTGGTGGCGATTGCGCTGGTGACGGTGCTGGCCTGGCTGCTCAACGCCACCGCTTCGGCCATGAACCACGCCACCCGCTGGCTGGAAACGGCCTCGTATGCGTTGATAGTGGCGCTGGGGGCATGGCTGGCGTGGCAGAAGGCCGTGCGGCCCTGGCTGCATCGCGCCGGCCCGGCGCATGAGCATGAGCAGATTCAGGCGCAGGTCCACAGGCACAGTCACGCCCATGCACACCATGATGCCGGCTGCGGCTGCGGCCATGCGCATGCCCCGGCCGCCGAACAAGTTGCCGGCCCGCTGGAATGGCGCAAGGCGCTTTCGGCCATCCTGGCCATGGGCCTGCGCCCGTGCAGCGGCGCGTTGGTCGTGCTGGTGTTCGCGCTGTCGCAGGGGGTATTCGCGGCGGGCATCGCCGCAGCCCTGGCCATGGGATTGGGCACCGGCCTGACCGTGGCCGCGCTTGCCGTCGTGGCGGTGCTGGCCGGCAGTGCCGCCACGCGTCTCGGCGCCGGGCTGTCGGCCCAATGGGCGGGGCGCCTGCGCACCCTGCTGGAAGCCGCCGCGGCGCTGGGCATTCTGCTGCTGGGGCTGGTGCTGCTGGGCGGACAACTGGCCGCAGCCACCGCAGCCGCCTGAGCTGCCTGAGTTGCCTGAGCCGCATGCCGTTGCCGTGGGGCGCGGCGGGGCTTAAAGGCCGTGCCTGGCGGCAGGCGCCTGGTTTTCTGTGTATCGAGGTGCACCTAAAATTGATATGTTATATCATTGCGCCAATTATGTAATGATATAACATCATGGGACGGGAAATGCAGATCAAACCGCTACCGCTGGCCGTGGCAATGTCGCTGGGGCTGGCTGTCACCGCTCAGGCGCAACAGGCGCAGCAAGTACAACAGACCCAGCAGGCGCCCACGCTGGCGCCGATCACCGTATCGGCCAATCCCTTGGGCCTGGACCCCGACAGCATGGCGCTGCCAGCCCTGGTGCTGAGCGGCGACGCGCTGATCGAGCGCCGGCACGACACCTTGGGCAATACGCTCGACGGCCTGCCCGGCATTCATTCGGACACCTTTGGCGGCGGCGCCAGCCGGCCGGTGATCCGGGGCCAGACCGCGCCGCGCGTGAAGGTGTTGTCCGATGGCTCGGAGCTGATGGACGCGTCGAACATTTCGCCCGACCATGCCGTCACCACCGAGCCGCTACTGGCAGACCGCATCGAAGTGCTGCGCGGACCCGCCACGCTGCTGTACGGCGGCGGGGCGATTGGCGGCGTGGTCAATGTGCTGGACCGCAAGATTCCCACCGCGGTGCCGGAAAAGGGCGTGGAAGCCGAAGCCGAGGTACGCGGCGCCACCGGCACCGGCGAGCGCGCGGGCGCCGTGGGCATTACGGCGGGCACGGGCGAATTCGCCGTGCGGGTCGAGGGCCTGAAGCGCCGATCGGACGACTACAACGTGCCGGACTGGCCCGGCGGCGAACTGGAAGGCTCGTACAGCAGGTCGTCGCAAGGCACGGTGGGCCTGTCGTGGATCACGCCGCGCGGCTATGTGGGCGTGGCCTATACCTACCTGGAAAGCAAATACGGGCTGCCTGGGCACAACCACGAATACGAAGGGTGCCACCCCCACGGCACGCACCTGCATTGCGGCGGCCATGATCACGACCATGACCACGATCACGATCATGAGCACGGAGAGGAAGATCCGCCATACGTGAAGTTGCGCAGCAATCGCGTCGACCTGCGCGCGGAATATGCCGAGCCCTTCGCGGGGCTCGAGAAAATCCGTTTCCGCGGCGGGCTGACCGACTATCAACACCAGGAAATCGAGGGCGGCGAAGTGGGCACCACGTTCAAGAACCGCGGCTACGACGCGCGCCTGGAGCTCGAACACAAGCCGCTGTACGGCTGGCGTGGCGTGGTGGGTATACAGAATGCCTACAGCGACTTCAGCGCCGACGGCGAAGAAGCCTTCTTGCCGCGCAGCGACACCCGTTCCACCGGCATCTTCTTGCTGGAAGAATACAAACTGGGCGACTGGCGCTTCGAGGTCGGCGCGCGCCAGGACTGGCAACGCATTTCACCCGAGGGCGACCACCCGCGTTCGAGCCAGTCGGGCACGTCATTGTCAGCCTCGGCAATCTGGAACTTCGCGCCCCAGTACTCGGTTGCGCTGTCGTTGTCGCGCTCGCAGCGCCTGCCCTCGGCCCAGGAACTGTATGCGGACGGCGTGCACCTGGCCACCAATACGTATGAAATCGGCAACCCTGACCTGAGCAAGGAAACTTCGCGCAACATCGACCTGACGCTGCGCAAGCACGAGGGCGACACTACCTTCAGCCTGAGCGCGTTCCACAACCGGGTGAAGAACTACATCTACGCCAATACGCTGGATCAGTTCGAGGATTTCCGCCTGATCGAGTACACGCAGCGCGACGCGGAGTTCACCGGCCTCGAAGGCGAAGTGCGCCACCAGTTCACCAAGGTGTTCTCGGCCGCCGTGTTCGGCGACTATGTGCGTGGCAAGCTCACGGGCGGCGGCGGCGACCTGCCGCGCATCCCTGCCGCGCGGCTGGGCGTGCGCGCCGACGCCAAGTGGCGCCAATGGTCGGGCGGCGTCGAGTATGCCCACGTGTTTCGCCAGAACGACATCGCCTCGTACGAGTCCAGCACCCCGGGCTACGACATGGTCAACGCCGTGGTCAGCTATCGCGGCGGGCTGGGCGCGGACGCCACCTACGAAGTGTATTTGCGCGGCACCAACTTGCTGGACAAGCTGGCCTACAACCACGCGTCGTTCATTTCGAAAGTGGCGCCGTTGCCTGGCCGCAGCGTGCTGCTGGGCGTGCGCGTGACGTACTGAGCGCCGGCTACGACTTGCGTCCGGCGCGCGGGTGCGCCTGGTCGTAGGCCTTGGCCAGGTGCTGGAAGTCGAGCCGGGTGTAGATCTGCGTGGTCGAGATGTTGGCGTGGCCCAGCATTTCCTGCACGGCCCGCAGGTCTTGCGCCGACTGCAGTACATGGCTGGCGAAGCTGTGGCGCAGGACGTGCGGGTGCACGTGGGCCGGCAGGCCGGCGGCCTGGGCTAGCCTGGCCAGCTGCAGCTGTACGACGCGCGGCGCGATGCGCCGGCCGCGCGCGCCCACGAACAGCGCCGCGGCATCGCCGGCGGGCGCCGCGGCCGCGGCCAGCTGCGGGCGCGCGTCGATCCAGCGCCGCAAGGCAGCCAGCGCGGCCTGGCCCACCGGCACCGCGCGGCGCTTGCCGCCCTTGCCCAGCACCACCACTTCGGCATCGTCCAGGTTCAGCCAGCTGCGCGATTCGTAATCGGCCGAGCGTTCGTAGCGAATGTCTAGCCCCACCAGTTCGGACAGCCGCAGGCCGCTGGAGTACAGCAGCTCGAACATGGCGCGGTCGCGCAGGCCGGCCGGGTCGGTGGCGAGCCGGCTGGTGGCGTGGTCGAGCAGCGCCTGTGCCTGCTCGACCGATAGCGCCTTGGGCAGGCCGCGCGCGGCTTTGGGGGCGCGTACCCCGGCCACCGGGTTGCCGGCCAGCCCCGCGCCGGGCGCCCACCATTGATAAAAACCGCGCCAGGCCGCCAGCGTGCGCGCCAGGCTGCGCGGCCCCAGCCCCTGCGCGTGCAGCCGCGCCACGAACTGGCGAATGTGCCCGTTGGACAGTTGTTCGAGCGGCAGGCCCGCTGCCTGCGCCAGCACGGCCAGCTGGCGCAGGTCGCGCCGGTAGGCGTCGAGCGTGTGCGGCGAGTAGCGCCGATGCGCCCGCAGATGCTGCAGCCAGGCGTCCAGTGGCTGCGGCAGGATATCGGGCGGCGTGGACTCGGCGTGGCTCATGGAATGAACTGCTGCTGGCCGTGGGCCGCCGCGGTTTCTAGCCCTGGACGGCGGGCGTGGCCAGCCGGCGCAGCGTGGCCGAAGCCAGACGGCCGATGGCCTCGAGGAACACGGTGCCCATTTCGGGGGTGAAGCGCTCGGGGTCGTCGGAACCCAGCACCAGCAGCCCGACGCTGGGCTGGTCGGGGTCCAGCCGTAGCGGCACCAGGGCCAGCGAGCGCGGCTTGGCGTCGAGCCAGCCGGCCGCCTCGAATTCGGTGTCGGGGCCGCAATAGGGCGCCTTCAGGCTGTCGGCGAAGGCGCGTACGTCGGCCGACACCGGCTCGCCGTAGCCCGAGGGAGGCTGGCCCGGCAGGTTCCACAGGCGCAGCGCGACGTGGTTCAGGTCGAACTGCTCGGCCAGGCCCAGGGCGATTTCGCCAGGCAGGTGCTGGGGCTCGGCTTCGCCCAGCAGGCGACAGCACCATTGCGATACGCGCTCGCCGATGGCCTCGTTGGAGTCGGCATGGTGGGCCAGCTCGTTCAGGCGCCATTCGAGTTCGCGGTTGCGCTCGCGCAGGGTGAGAATCTGCCGTTCGCCCAGCGAGATGGCGCGCGCGCCGTGAGGATGCGGCACCTGCAGGGTGGCGAACACTTCGGCGTGCTGATCGAAGAAATCGGGGTTGTTCTGCAGGAAATCCGCGACGTCCTGGGCGGTGAAAGCGGTATCGGTCATGAGAGGCTAGCGGCCGAGGGCCATGGAGAAAACCAGTTTGTCGATGTCGACCTGGCCCGTGAAGACGGACGTGGCCGGGCCGGTCATGCGCAGGCGCTCGCCGTTCCAGTCGACAGTGAGCGTGCCGCCGCGCGTGTGCACGCGCACGGGCGAATCGAGCAGGCCGCGCCGGATGCCGGCAGCCACCGCGGCGCAGGCGCCGGTGCCGCAGGCCAGGGTTTCGCCGGCGCCGCGTTCGTACACGCGCAGGCGGATGGAATGGCGGTCGAGCACTTGCATGAAGCCGGCGTTCACGCGCCGCGCGAAGCGCGGATGGCGTTCGATCAGCGGGCCGATGGCGGCCACCGGCGCGGCATCGACGTCGTCGACCTGCTGCACGGCGTGGGGGTTGGAGATGGCCACGGCTGACACCTGTACGCTGCGCGGCAGGCCGGCGGGCGCGTCGGGCAGGTCGAGCTGCCAGAGGGTGTCGCTGCCCTGGGCGGCCGAAGCCAGGCCCGCGGTGTCGAACGGCAGGGCGGCAGGGTCGAAGCGGGTGACGCCCATGTCGACGGTGACTTGTTCGTCGTCGCCTTCGTCCAGCACCAGGATGCCGGTGGCGATTTCGGCGCGTAGCGGATTGCGGCTGGACAGCCGCTGCTCGTGCACGAAACGCACGAAGCAGCGCGCGCCGTTGCCGCAGTGTTCGACCTCGGAGCCGTCGGCGTTGAAGATGCGGTAGCGGAAGTCGGCCTCGGGGTGCGTGGGGGGCTCGACCAGCAGGATCTGGTCGGCGCCGATGCCGAAATGCCGGTCTGCCAGGGCGCGCGCGCGCTCGGGCGTGATGTCGATGGCTTGGCGCACGCCGTCGAGCACGACGAAGTCGTTGCCCGCGCCATGCATTTTGGTGAAGTTCCAGATCATCGGTCGATTATCGCCCATTACGGCGCGGCGGTGGCGGTTGCGGCGGGTTGCCCCGCCGCCGGCTTCAATAGAACTTGGCCTCGCCCAGCGGGCGGGTCTTGAAGCGCCGGTGCACCCAGTAATACTGGCTGGGGCAGCGCCGCACCCAGGCCTCGATTTCGCGGTTCAGGCGGGCAGTGGCGTCTTCCAGGGAGCCATCGCCGGGAAAGTCTTCCAGGGGCGGCAACACCTCGACGTGGTACCGGCCGCTGGCCGGGTCCCAGAAGTCGATGACGGGCAGCACGGCGGCGTCCCATTTGCGGGCCAGCTGGGCGGTGGCAAGCAGCGTGGCCGCCTGCACGCCGAAAAACGGCACGAACACCGCGCCGCTGCGCCCGAAGTCCATGTCGGGCAGGTAGTACACCGGACGCGGCGCCCGCAGGTGGCGGATGAGTTCGCGCACGCCGTCTTTGCGGCTGACCAGGAAGACCTCGTTAAAGCGCGCCCGGCCGTCGCGCACGATGGCATCGACCGCCGGGTCGCTTTGCGGGGTGTACATGGTGGCGCTGCTGGGCACTTCCATGGTCAGCCGGGTGGCCGCCGCGTCGAGCGCCACGAAATGGGGCGCCAGCAGGAGCACGGGGCGGCCCTGGGCGATCAGGGCGTTGATGCGGTCGGCGCCGTTCTGGGTGACCAGGTCGCGGATGGCGTCGGGGCTGCCGTACCACAGCACGCCGCGGTCGACGATGGTCTGCGCCAGGGCGCGAAAGTGTTCGCGCAGCCATTGCTCGCGCACGTGCTCGGGCTGGTCGGGAAAGCACAGCCGCAGGTTAAGGCGCACGATGCGCGCCCGCGAACGGGCCAGTTTCGGGGTCAGCCAGCCCAGGGCCGCGCCGATGCGCTGGCGCGTGGCCGGCCGCATGCGGCCGAACCAGGCAAACAGCGAGGCCAGGGCGCGCGTTTTGAAGTCAGTCATGGGCAGGGGGGTCGGAAGGTACAGGCGGCGCGGGCGGCGCGCCGCGCGGAATCTTGTAGCGGTTGTAGCTCCACAGATACTGATGTGGAATGCGGCGGATCAGTTGTTCCATGGTGGCGTTAAAGAGCGCCGCCTGGGCTTGCGGGTCGGCCGGCAGAGGCTCGGGCACGCGCATGAAATGCACCCGCCAGCCGCGCCCGCGCGGCAGGCGCTCGCCCGCCACCAGGATGACGGGAACCCCCGTCTGTGCCGCCAGCCTGCCGGGCAGCGTGACGGTGTACGCCATGCGGCCGAAGAACGGCGCCCATACGCCGTCGCCCTCGCCGGGCGCCTGGTCGGGCAGCAGGCCCACCGATTCTCCGCGGCGCAGCGCACGCACAAATTCACGCACCCCGTTGAGGTTGGCGGGCACCGCCTTCACGCCGGAGGTGTTGCGCGCGGTGTCCAGCAGGGGCGCCAGCGCGGGGATGCGCGGCGGGCGGAACATGACAGTCAGCGGAATATCTTGGGCCGCTACATAGCGCGCGGAGATCTCGAAGCAGCCCAGGTGTGGCGTCAGGAACAGGATGCCGCGGCCTTCGGCGCGGGCCGCGTCGACCACGGCGAGATCATCCGACCCCGTGCTGGCCAGGCTCTCGGCATTGCGGAACCATACCTTGGGCATTTCCAGGATCATGGCGCCTGTTTCGGCGGCCGCGCGCCGCGCGAAGGCGGCATCGGGATAACCGGCCTGGGCCGCGTTGGCCTGCAGCCGCCGGCGGTAGCGGCCCGGGCAGGCATAGACCAGCAGGCCCAGCAGGCGCCCGGCGGCGTGCAGCAGCGGCAGGGGAAGCAGGGCAAGGGCGCGGAACAGGGCAAGCAGCATGCGTGGGGGAAGGCAGGGCGGCACGCCAGCGTGCCGCGATATATCTATAGATTCAGGCTGGGCAGCATGAAGCGGGCATTTTCGCCTAAAATGGCGCCAGTCGCCGAGTTAACCGACAACTTGCGGGGCGACGCCCGGGGCGCAGCGCGCGCTTCAGGCAAAATCCGCTAAAGCGTCGCGCCCAGATCGTCGCAGGCAGGTCCAGATCCGGGGCGCTACGCGCCTCGTTAAACCTGTGTGCCGGCCCAGCCGGTTTCGTAAGGACGCATCCGTGGCCAACAACGATTTTCTCTTCACTTCCGAATCCGTCTCGGAAGGGCATCCGGACAAGGTCGCCGACCAGATCTCCGACGCCATCCTCGACGCCATCTTCACGCAAGACCCCAACGCCCGGGTGGCGGCCGAGACGCTGTGCAATACCGGCCTGGTCGTGCTGGCCGGTGAAATCACCACCACCGCCAATGTCGACTACATCCAGGTGGCGCGCGACACCATTCGCCGCATCGGCTACGACAACACCGATTACGGCATCGACTACAAGGGTTGCGCGGTGCTGGTGGCGTACGACAAGCAATCGCCCGACATCGCCCAGGGCGTCGACCGCAAGTCCGAAGACTACCTGAACCAGGGCGCGGGCGACCAGGGCCTGATGTTCGGCTACGCCTGCGACGAAACCCCCGACCTGATGCCGGCGCCCATCTGGTACGCGCACCGCCTAGTGCAGCGCCAGAGCGAACTGCGCAAAGACGGCCGCCTGCCGTGGCTGCGTCCCGACGCCAAGTCGCAAGTCACGTTCCGCTATGTCGACGGCCGTCCGGTCGAGGTCGACACCGTGGTGCTGTCGACCCAGCACGCGCCCGAGATCTCGCAGTCGGCCATCCACGAAGCCGTCATCGAAGACATCATCAAGCCCAGCTTCCCCGAAGGCCTGATCACGCCGCGCACCAAGTTCCTGGTGAACCCCACCGGCCGCTTTGTCATCGGCGGACCGCAAGGCGACTGCGGCCTCACCGGCCGCAAGATCATCGTCGACACCTACGGCGGCGCGTGCCCGCACGGCGGCGGCGCCTTCTCGGGCAAAGACCCGTCCAAGGTCGACCGCTCGGCCGCCTATGCGGCGCGCTACGTGGCCAAGAACGTCGTGGCCGCCGGCCTGGCCCGTCAGTGCCAGGTGCAGGTCAGCTACGCCATCGGCGTGGCCGAACCCATCAACATCACGGTGTACACCGAAGGCACGGGCGTCATTCCCGACGAGCAGATCGCCAAGCTGGTGCGCGAGCACTTCGACCTGCGCCCCAAGGGCATCGTCAACATGCTCGACCTGCTGCGTCCCATCTACGCCAAGACGGCGGCCTACGGGCATTTCGGCCGCGCCGAACCCGAGTTCTCGTGGGAAGCCACCGACAAGGCGCAGGACCTGAAGAAAAGCGCCTGACGCGGCGCGGGCTCCGGCCAATGCAACCCCGCCCTCGTGGCGGGGTTTTGTTTTGGCGGCTCGGGTCAGGCCCGACGCCTGCGCGCGGCGGGTTCGGGCTGGATGCGGCTGATGACCTTCAGCGCAACGGCCGCGGTGAGTTCCATGTGGCGCACACAGGCATTCCAGGCGGCCTGCTCGTCGTGCGCGTCGATGGCATCCACGATCAATGACATTTCCTGGTGCGACTGCGTGGCCCGCCCGGGGCTGGTGATAGACGTGGCGCGCAACCGTGCGATGCGCCCGTGCATCAGGCGCAGGGTCTCGGCCAGCGTCGGGTTGTAGCAGCCCGCCAGCAGGGTTTCATAAAAGGCTTCGATGCTGGCCAACTGGCCGGGCACGTCGCCCGTGTCGATGCGAGCCTGCAGGTCATCGAGCGCGGCGCGCAGCGCGCGCCGTTCGCTGGCGCTGGCCATGGCGATGAAATTCTTCGCCGCCAGGCCTTCGAGTACGCCACGTACCTGATAAATGTTCGCCGCTTCGTCGGCGGTCAGGGTGGCTACCACCGAGCCGCGGTTGGGCGCGCTGTAGACGAAGCCTTCCATTTCGAGTTGCAGGATGGCTTCGCGCACCAGCGGCCGGCTGGCCTGCGTGAGCTCGCAAATTTCCCGCTCGATGAGCCTGCTGCCCGGCAGCAGGCGCCCGGACAACATGGCGTCGCGCAGCATATCGGCAACCTGCGTGCGCTTCGGGGTAGCGGGGGCGCGGGCGGAATCGGCGGAGGCGGTGGACATCGGACAGCGACCAAATCACGGGACTGCCAACTATACAGGTTACGAGCGCGGCGGCTGGTAATTGGCAAGTCAGTCAATCTTGTTTGTTTTGTCAGACAAAATAGTATAAATTGTCTTTCATAAATTAAACTCAACGCGGGGTTTTTCCATGACGCAGGTCTTTTTACTCAACGACGCCATGCGCGAACTCAGCACTGCCGAGATCTCCGATGCCCTGGACTTTTTTCACCTGCCGGGAAGCGCGCTGGGCATAGGTTGCGTGGCCGGTGCGCCGCGCGTGCTGGGGCCGGCCTATACGGTGCGTTTTGCCCCTGTCGATACGGGCGAAATAGGCACGGTGGGTGACTTTATCGACGACGTGCCCGCGGGAGCCGTCGTGGTGCTGGACAACGGCGGGCGCACCGACTGCACGGTATGGGGCGGCATCCTGAGCCGCCTGGCCAGTCAGCGAGGCGTGGGCGGCACGGTGATCAACGGCGTGTGCCGCGACACGGCCGAGGCCGACGCCTGCGGCTACCCCTTGTACAGCCGTGGCCGCTTCATGCGTACCGGCAAAGATCGCGTACAGGTCGAGGCCGTGCAGGCGCCGGTCAGCCTGGGAGACGTGCGCGTCTGTGCCGGCGACATCCTGGTGGCGGACCAGGACGGCGTGGTGGTCGTGCCGGTCGCGCGGGCCAGCGAGGTATTCGACCGGGCCCTGGCCACGCGCCAGGTCGAAGCGGCCATTCTGGCCGAAGCGCTGGCGGGCGCGCGCCTGAGCGATGCGCGCCGCAAGCACGGGTATCACACATTGCAGCGCGGGCAGGCGCAATAAGCCGCCCTTCCATAATCAACACAGGAGACTTCACATGCCTTTCGTTTGTTCATTCCGCTCGTCACGCACGGCCGCGATCGCGGCCGCGGCGGTGTTTGCCTGCGCCGCCGCCGCGCCGGTCCTGGCCGCCGATAAGCTGGACTGCCCCAATGTGCGTTTCGTGTCGCCTTATCCCCCGGGCGGCACCACCGATATCTTGGCGCGCCTGCTGGCGCCTTCGCTACAGGAATCCCTGGGCGTGCCAGTGGTCGTCGACAACAAGGCGGGCGCCAGCAGCAACATCGGCACGGAATTCGTCGCGCGCTCGGCGCCGGATGGCTGCACGCTGCTGCTGGGTAACAACACCGGCGTGGTCATCAACCGCAATCTGTACAAGCTGCGCATCGATCCCGTCAAAGACCTGCAGCCTGTCGCCCAGGTCGCCGCGGTGCCGCTGGTGCTGTATGTGAACCCCAAAGTGCCGGCCAAGACCGTGGGCGACCTGATCGAGTTGATTAAGCGCGAGCCGGGCAAGTACAACTTTGCCTCGGGCGGCAGCGGCAGCCCCCAGCACCTGGCGGGCGAACTGCTGAAGCTGCGCGCCGGCCTGGACATGATGCACATTCCCTACAAGGGACAGGGGCCGGCCATGACCGACGTCATCGCGGGCCAGATCCAGATCGCCTTCGAAACCACGGCGGCGCTGCTGCCACAGGCGCGAGCCGAACGGGTCAGGCCCCTGGCCACTACCGGGGCCGAGCGCGCCGAAGCCTTTCCCGATCTGCCGACCATGGTCGAGTCGGGCTACAAAGGCTTTGTCATCACCAACTGGTACGGCGTATTCGCGCCGGCGGGGTTGCCGCCGGCGCTGACTCAGCGCCTGAACCAGGCTGTCAACCGCGCGCTGGCGTCGCCCGACGTCGCATCCAAGTTGGCGGATATGGGCTCGGCGAAGGTCGGCGGCGGCGACGCTGACGCGTTCAGCGCGTTCATCAAGGAAGAGGTGCCGCGCTGGGAAGAGATCGTGCAGCGTTCGAAAGCCAAGGTTGATTGAAGCCCGCGGCAGGCAAGGGGGCGCCTGCCCTACCAGGCACACTCGCCACTGCCCGGCGGCCGCACATGGCCGGCAAAGCGCTGCACCAGGAAATCCACGAACGCCACGGTCTTGGCCGGCAGGTTCAGGCGTTCGGGATACAGGGCGTGAATGTCGGCCGGCGGCGTGCTCCAGTCGGGCAGCACGTGCCGCAGGCGCCCCGACCTTAAATACGCCGCGGTTTCCCATTCCGAGCGCATCACGATACCGTGGCCATCCAGCGCCCATTCCAGGGCGCTTTGACCGTCGTTGGAACTGAGCGGCCCGCGTACCTTGACGGTTTCGACGCGTTGTCCGGCCCGCAGGTGCCACGTGCCGTAGGCCACGTCGTTCTCGCGCACCACGATGCAGCGGTGGCGCTGCAGTTCGCCCGGCGTGCGCGGCTCGCCGTGGGCGCGCAGGTACTGCGACGATGCGCACAGCAGGCGGCGGTTCGAGGCGATTTTGCGGGCAGTCAGGCGCGCGTCGGGTATTTCGCCGAAGCGCACGGCTACGTCGAACCCTTCGTCCAACAGGCTGACCGGCCTGTCGGTCAGCTGCATCTGCACTTCCACTTCGGGGAATTGCCGCGTGAAATCGGACACCGCCGGCACGATGTGGGCGCGGCCGAATCCGAACGTGGCGTTCAGGCGCAATAGCCCGCGCGGCTGCGCGCGCGCGCTGGCGACGCTGCGTTCCAGCGCTTCCAGGTCGGCCAGGATGCGGCCGCCTTCGGCCAGGTAAAGCTCGCCTTCCTGCGTGACGCTGACGCGCCGCGTGGTGCGGTTCAGCAGCCGCACGCCCAGCCGCCGCTCCAGGTTCGCCAGCCGGGTACTGACCGCGGGCGGCGTGAGCCCAAGTTCGCGCGCGGCGGCCGACAGGTTGCCGTGCTTGACCAGCAGCGAGAAGAAAGCCAGGTCTGACATGCCATCCATGGTGGGGCCGTAGATTATTAAATTAAATTGAATAAAACTTTATAGACTAATTAATTATAAGAACAAAACCGGCTTATACACTGGCCGCACAACAGTACACACGGGCCGCGACGCGCGCCCAGACCAAGAGGAGACTGACCGATGATCCCGTCCCGATACCGACGCGCCGTGTTGTTGGCTACCCTGGCCGCCGGCTGTGGCGCCGCCGCGCCCGCCCTGGCGCAGGATTTTCCACAGCGGGCCATTACGCTGGTGGCGCCGTTCGCGCCCGGCGGCAGCGTGGACATCACCGCGCGCCTGATTGCCGATGCCTGGGCCAGGCAATTGGGCCAGAGCGTGGTGATCGAGAACCGCGCGGGGGCATCGGGCAACATCGGCATGGCCGCCGTGGCGCGCGCCCAGCCCGACGGCTACACGCTGTCCATCAACACCATGTCGCTGGCGATCAATCCGTCGCTGTTCAAGACCATGCCGTTCGACACGCTGGAAGACCTGCGTTCGGTCGGTACCGTGGCGACGTCGCAGCACGTGCTGACGGTCACCAACAGCCTGCCCGTCAACAGCGTGGCCGAGCTGCTGGCATATGTGCGCGCGCGGCCCGCCAACGAAGTGAGTTTCGGATCGGCCGGCATGGGCAGCACCTTTCACATGGCGGCCGAATTGTTCAAGTCGGTGTCGGGCACGCAGATCCTGCACGTGCCCTACAAAGGCGGCGGCCCGGCCATGCTGGACACCATCGGCGGGCAGGTACAGATGAGCTTTCCGGTGCTGTCGGCGGCCAAGCCGCAAGTGGACAGCGGCAAGCTCAAGCCGCTGGGCGTTACCGGCAAGACGCGGTCCCCGCTGCTGCCCAACGTGCCCACTATCGCCGAGTCGGGGCTGCCCGATTACGAATTCAACACCTGGTTCGTGATCAGCGCGCCGGCGGGCACCCCACAGGCCGTGGTGGACACGCTTAATGCCAGGCTGGGCGACGCGCTGCGCTCGCCTGAGGTGGCCGACCGCATGAAGCGCGAAGGATTCGACGCCCTGATATCCACCCCAGTCCAGACCGACCAGATGGTGGCCGCCGAAATGACGCGCTGGGCCGGCATCATCAAGGCCGCCGGCATCCAGCCCAACTGAGGCCGTTTTTTCCAAGGAATTCGATCATGCCCGGCATGACGCTATACGATAAACTGGTGGCCAGCCACGAAGTGGCCCGCATCGATGGGGAGCACGTGCTGCTTTACGTCGACCTGCACATCATGAACGAGTACACCAGTCCGCAGGCATTCAGCGGTTTGGCCGCGCGCGGCCGCCGCGTGCTGCGGCCCGGCCAGCAGATGGCGGTGGTGGACCACGTGATTCCCACCCATGCCGTACCCGCCGCGGCGCGCGTGATCCAGGAGCCGGCCTCGTCGCTGCAGGCGCGCAACCTGAAGCGCAACTGCAATGAGCAGGGCATTGCGCTGTTCGACACCACCGATCCGCTGCAGGGCATCGAGCACGTGGTGGCGCCCGAACACGGCATGATCCTGCCCGGCATGGTGGTGCTGTGCGGCGACAGCCACACCACCACCTACGGCGCGCTGGGGGCGCTGGGCTTCGGCATCGGCACGTCCGAGGTCGAGCACATCCTGGCCACGCAGACACTGGTGTACCGGGTGGCGCGCAACATGCGGGTGCGTGTCGACGGCCGCCTGCCCGCCGGCGTGTCGGCCAAGGATCTGGTGATCTACCTGGTGCACCGCCTGGGCGCCCAGGGCGCGCGCGGCTTCGCGGTCGAATACTGCGGGCCGGCAATTGAAGACCTGTCGGCCGAAGCGCGCATGACCCTGTGCAACATGACCGTCGAGGCGGGCGCGCGCGCCGCGCTGATCGCGCCCGACGATACGACGCGCCGCTATGTCGAGGCGCGCGCGCCGCACCTGGGTGGCGCCGATCTGGAACTTGCGCGCGCCCATTGGCGCACGCTGTATTCCGACGACGATGCGCGCTTCGAGGCCGAGCATGTGTTCGACGCGGCCTCGATCGCGCCATTCGTCACCTGGGGCACTAGTCCGGACCAGGCCGTGCCGGTCGGCGGCGCGGTGCCCGACCCCGAGGCCGAGCCCGACGCCCTGGCGCGCATCGCGTTGCGCAAGGCGATTGACTACATCGGCCTGGCGCCCGGCACGCCCATTGCCGGCGTGCCGATCGACCGCGTTTTCATCGGCTCGTGCACCAACGGCCGCATCGAAGACCTGCGCGTGGTGGCCGGGCTGGTGCGCGGCCGCAAAGTCGCGCCCGGCGTGCGCGCCATGGTCGTGCCTGGCTCGGGCGCCGTGCGCGCCCAGGCCGAGGCCGAGGGCATCGCCGCCCAGTTGATCGAGGCGGGTTTCGAATGGCGCCAGCCGGGCTGTTCCATGTGCCTGGCCATGAATGACGATGTGTTGCGCCCAGGCGAGCGCTGCGCTTCCACTACCAATCGCAATTTCGAAGGCCGCCAGGGACGCGGCGGCCGCACGCACTTGATGAGTCCGGCCATGGCCGCCGCCGCCGCGCTGGCTGGCCGCATCGTTGATGCGCGCACACTGGAGCAGGCCGCATGAAACCGTCTTCCGTCATCGCCGGCATTGCCGCGCCGCTGCCCTACAGCAATCTGGACACTGACCAGATCATGCCCAAGCAGTTCCTGCGCATCGTCGACAAAGCCGGGCTCGACCGCGGCCTGCTGTACGACCTGCGCTTCGACGAAGCCGGCCGCCCGCGCGCCGATTTCGTGCTGAACCAGCCGGCCTATGCCGGGGCAAGTGTGCTGGTGGCAGGCCCGAACTTCGGCTGCGGGTCTAGCCGCGAGCATGCCGTTTGGGGGCTGCAGCAGTTCGGCATTCGCGCGGTCATCGCGCCCAGCTTCGGCGAGATCTTCTTCTTCAACGCCTTGAATAATGGCCTGCTGCTGGTAACTTTGCCGGCCGCGCAGGTAGACGAGCTGCTGCAGCGGGTGTCCAATACCGCCAGCCATCGGGTCGAGATCGATCTGCTGGCCGGCACGGTAAGCGCCGCCAATGGCTGGGTATCATCGTTCGAACTGTCGGCCCGGCACCGCGACATGTTCGCCCACGGGCAGGACATGGTGGGCGCTACGCTGCGGCAGCTGGGCGACATCGCCCGCTACGAGGCCGGACACTGGCGCCGGCATCCCTGGATGCGCGATGTCGCACAGCGCGTGCGGGCCCGGCTGGACGCCACGAGCTGACCCCGGCCGCCTCATTCACGGGAGTGCATTTTGACCGATACGCTATTCGATTTGCCGCTGCAGGTGTTCCGGGTCAATGGCGTCGACATCGCCGCCCGCGTCCAGGGTTCGGGGCCGCCTCTGCTGTTGCTGCACGGCCATCCGCAAACGCATGTCATCTGGCACCGCGTATGGCCGGAGCTTACGCACCGCCACACCTGCGTGGCCGCCGACCTGCGCGGCTACGGCGATAGCGGCAAGCCGCCGGCCTCGGCGGACCACTCGGCGCATTCCAAGCGGGAAATGGCGCGCGACATGGCCGAGCTGATGACCGCGTTGGGCTTCGATACCTTCGACGTGCTGGCCCACGACCGCGGCGCGCGGGTGGCGCACCGCCTCGCGCTGGATCACGCGCGGCGCGTCGCGCGCCTGATGCTGCTGGACATCGCACCCACGCTCGATATGTACGAAGGCACCACGCGCGCTTTCGCGCAAGCCTATTACCACTGGTTCTGGCTGACCCAGCCGGCGCCGCTGCCAGAAACCATGATCGGACGCGACCCGGCGTTCTATGCGCGTTCGGTGATGGGCGGCCGGCCCGGCGGGCTGGCGCTGTTCGCGCCGCGGGCGTTGGCCGAATATGAGCGCTGCGCCGGCTTGCCCGGCTGGGCCACCGGCATCTGCGAGGATTACCGCGCCTCGGCCACCATCGATCTGGAGCATGACCGCGCCGGCCGGTTGGCGGGCGAGCGGCTGCGCCAGCCGTTGCGCGTATTCTGGGGCGAGCGCGGCGCCGTGGGCCGCAATTTCGACGTGCTCGGCTTATGGCGCGCGGTGGCCGACGACGTGTCGGGCCGGGCGCTGCCGGGAGCGCACTACCTGGCCGAAGAGGTGCCCGAACAGGTGCTGGAAGAGGCGGCCGCGTTGTTTCGCTGATGCCCCCCGGGCGCGCACGGAACTATCCGCTACGCCAGCAGGGCCATCAAAAAGGGGACGTACGGGGGGTGGTAAGCTGCGCCGCATGAGCAGCAACACACCGCCCAAGGGCAGCAGCATGCCCGATTCCCTCTGCGCCGATGCGTCGCAACACGCCTTCACCGCCACCGATTCGCCCTGCGTGGCGGTCTGCTCGACCCTGTTCGACGAAATCTGCCGCGGCTGCGGCCGCACCGCGATGGAAGTGTCCAACTGGGTGTTCATGACCGACGAAGAAAAACAGATCGTCTGGCAGCGCATCCGGGCGCAGGGGTATCCGCGGCGCAAGGGTTGAGGCGGGCGTTTTCATTCCATCGAGTGCTTTAGCGTAGGCGCCTGGGATCGTCGCGATTTCCAGGTGTCAGGCTCCCGCAGGGTGCCTGACACCGATGTATGCCGCCGATGTCTCAGCCGTGCGGTGTCAGGCACCCTGCGGGAGCCTGACACCTGGAAATATCCGGGCAATTCCCTCGCAATATCCTGGCAACTGCCTCGCAATACCCTGGCAATACCCTGGCAATAACCCGGCCATAACCCGGAAATAACCCGGCAGGCTATAACCCGGCCGCATCTCTGTCTCGCCCTTGACACATTTCTGTCTTGGTCCGGTCACATTGCCCAGGCCAAATCCGGCTGTTGCCCACGCTTTCCGTTCCGGAGAACCCGCATGCGCATCGTGCTTGTCACCGACGCCTGGCCGCCGCAGGTCAATGGGGTGGTTCGCACCTGGACCACGATGCAGCGCCTGCTGACGCTATGGGGCCATGAGCTGATCGTGGTCAGCCCGAATGGCGCGCGCACCGTGCCGGCGCCGTCCGAGCCGGATTTGCGGCTGTGCCTGACGCCCGGCCGGCAATTGCGCAAGGTGTTGGGCGACACGGTGCCCGACGCCCTGCACATCGCCACCGAAGGGCCGCTGGGCCTGGCGGCCCGCCGCATGGCCTTACGCCGGGGTTGGCGCTTCACGACCTCGTTTCACACCCTGTTTCCCGATTACCTGCAGGCCCGCATGGGCATACCGGCGTCGTTGCCGTGGCGATACATGCGCTGGTTTCATCGGCCCTCGGCCCGCGTGCTGGTGCCTACGCCCACTGTGCGCGACATCGTGGCGGCGCGCGGGCTGGCGAACCTGCGGGTATGGTCGCGCGGGGTCGACGCCGCGCACTTCCGCCCGGGTCCGCGCGACGCGCTTGCCCACCTGCCGCGGCCCATCTTCCTCTGCGTGGGGCGCGTGGCCCGCGAGAAAAACCTGGACGCCTTCCTGTCGCTGGCCTTGCCCGGCAGCAAGGTGGTGGTGGGCGCGGGGCCGGACGAGGCGCGCCTGCGCGCGGCTTATCCGCGCGCGCACTTTGCCGGGATGCAGGCCGACGACAGGCTGCCGGCCTATTATTCGGCCGCCGATGTGTTCGTGTTTCCCAGCCTGACCGATACGTTTGGGCTGGTAATGCTGGAAGCCATGGCTTGCGGCACGCCCGTGGCGGCGTTCCATACCGAGGCGCCGCTGGCCGTAATTGACGCGGGCGCCACCGGCTTCGTCAACGACGACCTGGGCTTGGCCTGCCGCCAGGCGCTGCAGCTGGACCGTGCCGGCGTGCGCGAAGGCGCGCTCAAGCGCACCTGGGAAAAAATCGCGCACGACCTGCTGGCCGCCCTGGTGCCGCTGACACCGGCCAGGGCGGCAGACTGGCCTATCGCAGCAGGTTCGGCAACCACAGCGTGATTTCGGGCACGTAGGTGATCAGCAGCATGAAGCCGATCATCGACAGCAGCCAGGGGGCCACGGCCACGGTCAGCTCGGTGATGCCCATGCGCGTGATGCCGCTGGCCACATAGAGGTTCAGGCCCACCGGCGGGTGGCACATGCCCACTTCCATGTTGATCACGATGAGAATGCCGAAGTGGATCGGGTCGATGCCCAGCTTCTGAGCCACCGGAAAGAGAATCGGCGCCATGATCAGCACGATGGAAGACGGCTCCATCACGTTGCCGGCCAGCAGCAGCAGCACGTTGACCACCAGCAGGAAGGCGATCGGCCCCAGCCCTTGCGCCAGGATCCAGTTGGCCATCAGTTGCGGAATGTTCTCGGACGTCATCAGGAACGAGAACAGCACCGCATTGGTGATGATGTACAGCAGCATCGCGCTCATGCTGGCCGAGTCCAGCAGCACCTTGGGAATCTTCTTCAGGGGCATGTCGCGGTACACGAACACCGACACGAAGAACGCGTACACGGCGCTCATGGCGGCGGCTTCGGTGGGGGTGAACACGCCCGCATAAATACCGCCCATGACCACCACGATCAGCAGCAGGCCCCAAACGCTTTCCCAGTAGGTGCTCCAGACGCGCTGCGCCTCGAAACGCAGCAGCACCGGGTGCTTGAAGCCGCGGCCCAGCCGATAGGCCACATACAGCCAAACCAGCGAGATGATCACGCCGAACAGGCCGATGCCGTCGGCGACGTCGGGCGCGGCGTACGACAACACGGCGTACAGCAGCCCGATCAGCGCCGCGGCGGGCACCGTGGTGAACAGCAAGCACAGCAGCAGGCCCCAAAGCGCATGGGCGCTGGCGGCCGCCGTGCCATGCTGCTCGAACTCGCGAAAGCGCGGATAGTTGTTGCGCCGGGCAATGAACCAGGTGACAAAGCCCAGCAGTAGCGCCAGCAGGACGCCGGGCACGACGCCCGCGATGAACAGGTCGCCCACCGAGGTGTTGGTGGATACTGAATACAGCACCATCACGATCGACGGCGGAATCAGGATGCCGAGCGAGCCCGAGGTGGTGATGATGCCGGCGCCGAAGCGGTTGGGGAAGCCCTGGCGCACCATGGCGGGCAGGATGATCGAGCCGATGGCCATTACCGTGGCGGGGCTGGAGCCCGAAATCGCGGCGAACAGCGCGCAGGCCAGCACTCCGGCCAGCCCCAGGCCGCCGTGCAGGTGGCCGACAATGCTGGTGGCGAAGTTGATCATGCGGCGCGCCACGCCGCCGTGGGTAAGGAAGCCGCCCGCCAGGATGAAGAACGGGATCGCCATGATCTCGAAATTCTCGATGCCCGTGAACAGCTTCATGGCGACCGACTGCGTGGGCACGTCGGTCATGGTGAACAGGTACGTCAGCACCGTCAGGCCCAGCGCGATCGACACGGGCATGCCGGTGAGCAGCAGCACGATCAGCAGGCAGAAAATGAAGGCGGTCTTGCCGAATGCGAACAGCAACGCGCCCAGCACCAGGGCCAGGATGATGAAGATAAGGCGCGTGGTGCGCGGGTTGCCCTGGGCGGGCACCAACAGGGGCGAGGTGGCGCTCATGCTTGGGCTCCGGATGCGTGGGTATCGGGTTCGTCCAGGCCTTCAACCTGCGAATGATCATGTTTGGGCAGGTCGCCGTGCTTCAGGAAATGCGCGCACACCTGCAGGAAGCGGAAGCACATCAGGTACGAGCCCAGCGGCACGCACAGGAACACAATCCAGCGCGGCAACTCCAGGTCGGGCGAGACCTGGGTGGTTTGCGACAGGGCCCACACGAACTGGGCGCCCAGCGTGCCGACCACGCCGGTGAACAGCGCGCCCGCCAGCAGGCCCACCACGATGTACACCTTGCGCGTTTCCGGCCGCAAGCGGTTGATCATGACATCGACGCCGACGTGGATGCCGGTGCGCACGCCATAAGCGGCGCCGAACTTGGCCATCCACACGAACATATAGATGCACAGTTCCTGGGCCCAGCTGACATCCATGGACAGCAGCCAGTCTTGCAGGGCCGGCAAGTTGACGCCGGAGGCGTAGCGGTGCAACACCGCCAGGAAGACGATCAGCGTGGCAGCTCCCATCAGGAAGCTGATCAGCCATTCTTCCAGGTGATCGAGCAGTTTCATCATGGCAAGGGGGGCGTATGGCGGCGGCCGGGCAAAGCCGGAACGGCGCGCGGCGCGAGAGGAATATAGGGGCCGCGAAGCGGCCGGGCCGCCGCGGCCGGAACCGGCCGCGGCATGCGGATTACATCGTGTTGCCGGTGGCCTGGTAGATGGCCTGGATCAGGTCTTTGCCGATGCGGCTTTCCTGCTGCTTGTGGACCTTCGACAGGGCTTTCTTCCAGTCGGCCTTTTGTTCGGGCGTCAGGGTGATGAACTCGGTCTTGCCGGCCGCCTTGATTTTTTCTAGGGCGTCGTCGTTTTCTTTCTTGGCGATTTCGTTGCCGTAGGTGGTGGCATCGCGCATGGCGCCTTCGAGCGTGGTGCGGATGTCGGCGGGCAGGCCTTCCCAGAACTTCTTGTTCACGATCACAGCGTAGCCGATGTAGCCGTGGTTCGACAGCGTCAGGTACTTCTGCACTTCGTTCATGCGCTGCGTGTAGACGTTGGACGGCGTGTTCTCGGTGCCGTCGACCACGCCGGTTTGCAGGGCCTGGTAGACCTCGGAGAACGCCATCACCTGAGGAATGGCGCCCAGCGCGCGGAACTGGGCATCCAGCACCTTGGACGACTGGATGCGCATTTTCTGGCCGCGGAAGTCGGCCGGCTCGCGCAGCGGCTTGTTGTCGGTCATGACCTTGAAGCCGTTGTCCCAGAACGCCAGGCCGATGATGCCCTTGGAATCGAGCTTGGCCATCAGTTGCTTGCCCACCGGGCCCGCCGTGACCTTGTGCAGGTCGTCGTAGCTGTCGAACAGGTAGGGCAGGTCGAAGACTTCGAATTCGCGCACGCCCAGCGGGCCGAACTTGGCCAGCGACGGCGCCAGCATCTGCACCGAGCCCAGCTGCAGGGCTTCGAGTTCTTCTTTGTCTTTGTACAGCTGGCTGTTGGGGTAAACCTCGACCTTGACGCGGCCATGGGTGCGTTCTTCAGCCAGTTTCTTGAATTCTTCCGCCGCCTTGCCCTTGGGGGTGTCGGTGGCCACCACGTGGCTGAACTTGATGATGATGGGCTCTTCGGCGGCCAGTGCCGTGCCCGTGATGCCGGCAGTGGTCAGGCACAGGCCGGCGATGAGAAATCGCATCCGCATGGGGGTCTCCTTGTGTAAAGTCTTGGCTTGTTCAGGCCTCGAGGCCTTTATTGGATGGCGAGTATGTTGGACCCGTCTGACGCTGACAATACGTACTTCCCACATTTCTCGCGCTGGCGCCGCCAGGCGCGCCAGCACTGGCGCGTCGGCCTGCCGCTGGCGGCGATCCTGCTGATCGTGGCCGGCGCGGTGGTGGCGCTGGTGCTGTCGCGCGCGCTGGAACACGAGCGGCGCGAAGAGCAGATGATCTCGGACACGCTCTGGGCCGAACAGGCGCTGAGTTTCGAGGCCCATCGCATGATCGAGTCGGTCCAGGTGTTGTCGCGCGACCTCGACATCGACACGCCCGGCGATGCCTACGTGTTCGAGCGGCGCGCCGCCGAGCTGCTGCAGCGCAGCCCGGAAGTGCGGCTGCTGTGCCGGGTCGACACGGCGCGCCAGCTGCGCCGCTGCTTTCCGCGCGCGCCGGCCGGGGCGGCCGGCCAGGCGGCGCTGTGGCAGGAAGTGCTCGACCGCAGCCTGCGGCTTGGCCGGCCCTCGGCCATGCTGTGGCCCGGCGCGCCCGAGCCGGGCACGTTGCTGCTGGCGGTGCCGGCGCAAAGCGATGAACCCGGCAACGCCCTGGTGGCCCTGTTGTCGCTGCCGCAGCTGCTCAGCGACACGCTGCCCTGGTGGTTCGCGCATGACAACGAAGTGACCCTCACTAACCTCAACGGCGTGGTGCTGGCGGTGCGCGACCCCGGCGTGAAAGGACGCGGCGTGTATACGCACCGCATGGAAACCGACATTGCCGGAGAGCAGTTTTTCCTGAATGCCAACAGCACCCGCGGCGTGCCGCGCGTGGTGCCCAACATCCTGACCGGCGCGGTGGTGGGCCTGTCGCTGTTGCTGGCGTGGTGCGTGTGGGCCCTGTGGCGCGACCTGATGCGGCGCACCCGCGCCGAAGCGGCCCTGCGCGAGCAGCAGGCGCTGCGCCAGGCGATGGAAAATTCCCTGATGTCGGGCCTGCGCGCGCGCGACCTGGACGGGCGCATCATCTACGCCAACCCGGCCTTCTGTGAAATGGTGGGCTATCAGGCCGACGAGCTGATCGGCCGGCTGCCGCCCATGCCCTACTGGGCGCCCGAGAACGCCGAGCAGTCGCGCCGCCGCCATGAGCAGTCGCTGGCCCGCACCCTGTCGTCGGAGGCGTACGAATCGGTGTACCTGCGCCGCGACGGCTCGCGCCTGACGGTGCTGGTCAGCGAGGCGCCGCTGCTTGACGGCAACGGCCGCCAGACGGGCTGGATGGCTTCCATCATGGACATCACCGAGCAAAAGCGGGCGCAGGAATTCCAGCGCCTGCAAGACGAGCGCATGAACCACATGGCGCGCCTGATGACCATGGGCGAAATGGCCTCGGCCCTGGCCCACGAACTGAACCAACCGCTGGCCGCCATCAACAGTTATTGTTCGGCGGCTTCCAACCTGCTGGATTACGCCGACCGCGAGGCCGCCGCCGCCCGCGACGTAGACGGCGACGTGCATGCCTTGGTGTCCAAGGCGCGCATTCAATCCGAACGGGCCGGCCAGATCATCGGCCGGGTGCACGACTTCGTGCGCAAGGCCGATCCGGCGCTGGCGCCCGTGGCGTTGGCCGAGGTCGTGGAAGAACTGCTGCCGCTGGTGCGGCTGCAGACTACCCGCAGCGGCGAGGCGGTGCAGGTGCAGGCCGCGGCCGGCCTGCCGGCGGTGCTGGCCGACCGCGTATTGCTGGAGCAGGTCTTGTTGAACCTGACTCGCAATGCGTTCGAAGCCATGGCGCACCTGCCGCCGGCCGCGCGGCGCGTGCTGATTACCGTGGAGGCCTTGCCGGACGAATGCGCTGGCCGCCAGCGGGTGGCCGTGCGCGACTGGGGCCACGGCCTGATCGATGACGCCCGCCAGGCGCTTGAGGCGCCGTTTTTCACCACCAAGCCGCAGGGCATGGGCATGGGGCTGGCGGTGTGCCGCTCGGCGCTCGAGCGCATGCGCTCGCACCTGCGCTACGAGGCGCTGGACGTCGGCGCGCGGTTCTATTTCGATTTGCCGGCCTGCAAGCAAGAGGCGCAACCATGAAAAAAATCTACCTGGTCGATGACGACGAAGTCGTGCGCGATGCGCTGGGCGCGTTGTTCCGCTCGCGCGGGCTCAGCCTGGACAGCTATGCCGGGGCCGGCGAGTTCCTGCAGGCATGGGATGCGGGCGGCCTGGCGCGCGAGCCCGCCTGCCTGCTGCTCGACGTGCGCATGGCTGGCATGAGCGGCCTGGAATTGTTCGAAACCCTGAAAGAGCGCGGCCTGGCATCGCACCACGCCGTCATTTTCCTGACCGGCCATGGCGACATTCCCATGGCGGTCGAGGCCTTGCGCGGTGGCGCCTATTATTTCCTGGAAAAACCCTATTCCGGTAACCAGCTGGTGGACCGGGTGCTCGAAAGCCTGGCGCACGTGGACACGGCCAGCGCCACGCCGGGCCTGGCCGCGGCCGCGCTCGACGTGTTGACGCCGCGCGAGCGCGACATTGCCAGCCACATCGTGGCCGGCCGCACCAACCGCGAAATCGCCGACGCCTTGAATATCAGCGTGCGCACCGTGGAAGTGCACCGCGCGCGGCTGTTCGCCAAGCTTGAAGTCAAGAGCGCGGTCGGGCTGGCGCAGCTGTGGGCGCAGCAGGGTGGGCCGGAGCCCGCGCCCCCGGGGGCCTGATTCCTCAGCCGCCACGTCTGACGCGCGCCTGACTGGCCTTGCATGCTTCGCGCCACCCGGTACAATTCGTGTCAGTCCTGAGGAGCGCTGCGACGACCCTGGTTTGTCCCCCACATGCGGGCCGGCCGGCGGGTTGCCAGGCTCAGGAATCTCACCAGGCGCCGCCGCGGCGGCGCCCAGCAACGGCGCTCACCTTTGTCGCAGCGGGCGATAAAGGCGGGCCCCATTCCATTCCGGGTGTTCCGTACGGCCGTCCGCAACGCGCATCGCCGTTGTTTTTTCTACCGGAGCACACACCATGAACGCCGTATCCGACCAAGCCGTTGCCGATTACCACGTTGCCGATATGTCGCTGGCCGCCTGGGGCCGCCGCGAGCTGGCCATTGCCGAAACCGAGATGCCGGGCCTGATGGCCATCCGCGAAGAGTTCGCGGCCAGCCAGCCGCTCAAGGGCGCGCGCATTGCCGGCAGCCTGCACATGACCATCCAGACCGGCGTGCTGATCGAGACGCTGGTGGCGCTGGGCGCCGAAGTACGCTGGGCTTCGTGCAATATTTTCTCGACGCAAGATCACGCCGCCGCGGCCATTGCCGCCACGGGCACCCCGGTGTTCGCGGTCAAGGGCGAAACCCTTGAAGAGTACTGGCAGTACACGCACCGCATCTTCGAATGGCCCGAAGGCCGCCACGCCAACATGATCCTCGACGACGGCGGCGATGCCACGCTGCTGCTGCACCTGGGCGCGCGCGCCGAGCAAGATGCCTCGGTGCTGGCCAAGCCGGGCAGCGAAGAAGAGCGCGTGCTGTTCGCCGCCATCAAGGCCACGCTGGCGCGAGATCCCAAGTGGTATTCGACCCGCCTGGCGCAAATTCGCGGCGTTACCGAAGAAACCACCACCGGCGTGCATCGCCTGTACCAGATGGCGCAGAAGGGCGAACTGGCCTTCGCCGCCATCAACGTCAACGATTCGGTCACGAAGTCCAAGTTCGACAACCTGTACGGCTGCCGCGAATCGCTGGTCGACGGCATCAAGCGCGCCACCGACGTGATGGTGGCCGGCAAGATCGCCGTGGTGGCCGGCTACGGCGACGTGGGCAAGGGTTGCGCCCAGGCGCTGGCCGCGCTGCGCGCCCAGGTGTGGGTCACTGAAATCGATCCGATCTGCGCGCTGCAGGCCGCCATGGAAGGCTACAAGGTCGTCACCATGGAAGAAGCCGCGCCCCATGCCGACATCTTCGTCACGGCCACCGGCAATTACCACGTCATTACCCGCGAACACATGCAGGCCATGAAAGACCAGGCCATCGTGTGCAACATCGGCCACTTCGACAACGAAATCGACGTGGCCGCGCTGGACGACTGCCAGTGGGAAGAGATCAAGCCGCAGGTCGACCACGTGGTATTCCCCGACGGCAAGCGCATCATCCTGCTGGCCAAGGGCCGGCTGGTGAACCTGGGCTGCGCCACCGGCCATCCGTCGTTCGTGATGTCCTCGTCGTTCGCCAACCAGACCATCGCGCAGATCGAGCTGTACACCCGCAACGAGGCCTATACGCGCGGCCAGGTCTATGTGCTGCCCAAGCACCTGGACGAGAAAGTGGCGCGCCTGCACCTGAAGAAGCTGGGCGCCAAGCTGACCTCGCTGCGCCAGGACCAGGCCGACTATATCAATGTGCCCGTCGAAGGTCCGTACAAGCCTGACCACTACCGCTACTGATCCTGTAGCACAATAAGAGCGGCCGCGCGCGATGCGCGGCCGCCCTCGCCAGCCCGCTGGCACCTTACCGGAGATCGCAATGACCCTGATACTCGTCTGGATCTTGAATGCCGTGGCCCTGCTGGCCGTGGCCTACCTGCTGCCCGGCATTACCGTGGCCAGTTTCGGTTCGGCGCTGATCGCCGCGTTGGTGCTGGGCCTGCTGAACATGCTGGTCAAGCCGGTGCTGGTGCTGCTGACGCTGCCCATCACTATTGTCACGCTGGGGCTCTTCCTTATCGTGCTCAATGCGCTGTTGTTCTGGCTGGCCGGCTCGATCCTGCGCGGCTTCCAGGTCGGCGGTTTCTGGTGGGCGGTGGCGGGCGCCATCCTGTACAGCATTATTTCCGGCCTGCTTTCGCGCCTGATTCCCTGATTCTTCCTACCCGATGACCGCAACTTCCACTCCCGCCCTGAGCTTGGAGTTCTTTCCTCCGCGCGACATCGCCGCCCAAGAACGGCTGGTGCGCGCGGCCAAGCAGATGCTCGCCATCCAGCCGCGCTACGTCAGCGTCACGTTCGGCGCGGGCGGCTCTACCCGCGCCGGCACGGCCGACACGGTGCGCATGCTGCAGAACCTGGGCTGCGATGCCGCCCCGCACCTGTCGTGCATCGGCGCCACGCGCGAAAACCTGCGCGATATCCTGTCGGCCTATCGCGAGCAGGGCGTGCGCCGCCTGGTGGCGCTGCGCGGCGACCTGCCCTCGGGCATGGGCGGCGACGCCGGTGAACTGCGCTACGCGGCCGACCTGGTGGCGTTCATTCGCGCCGAAACGGGCGACGCGTTCCACATCGAAGTCGCGGCCTACCCCGAAATGCACCCGCAGGCCGCCAGCCCGGCGGCCGACCTGAACCACTTCGTGGCCAAGGTCAACGCCGGCGCCGATGCGGCTATCACCCAGTATTTCTTCAACGCCGACGCTTACTTCGACTTCGTCGACCGCGCCCAGGCAAAGGGGGTGTCCATCCCCATCGTGCCGGGCATCATGCCCATTACCAACCATTCGCAATTGGTGCGGTTTTCGGAAATGTGCGGCGCTGAGATCCCGCGCTGGATTCGCCTGCGGCTGGCCGAGTTCGGCGACGACAAGGCTTCCATCCGCGCCTTCGGCGTCGACGTGGTGGGCGCACTGTGCCAGACCCTGCTCGACAATGGCGCGCCGGGGCTGCATTTCTATACGCTGAACCACGCCGAGGCGCCGCTGGCGATCTGGCGCGAGCTCGATCTGGGGTAATGCCTGGCAGGTGTCTGACTCCCGCAGGGTGTCAGACGCCGTACTATTGAGACAGCCTCTGCCCACTTCGGTGTCTGGCACCTGCGGAGCCAGGCACCTGAGTATTCAACTGGCCTGCGAGCGTCCCGGGTCTTGCGCCAGCACTTGCAGCGGCGCGGGGTCGGCGGTGTTGCCGCCGGGCGTCAGCCGGTGCGGCTGGTGCAGGCGGCCGGCCGCGGCCAGCGAGCCGGTGGCCTGGGCTTCGGTCCAGCTGGGGTCGGCAATTTCGCCGAACACCTGGCGCAGCCGTTCGCCCCAGGTCTTGCGGATCATGCGGAAGTACTCATTGTCTTCGTCGATGTGGGCGAAGTGCGTCACGCGCAGCGCGCCGCTCTCGTACACCAGCATGTCCAGCGGCAGGCCCACCGAAATATTCGAGCGCAGGGTCGAATCCATGGAAATCAGCGCGCATTTCGCGGCTTCGTCCAGCGAGGTATCGGGGCGCAGGACGCGGTCGAGGATGGGCTTGCCGTACTTGGCTTCGCCGATCTGCACGTAGGGCACGTCGGGGCTCGATTCGATGAAATTGCCGGCCGAATAAATCTGGAACAGCCGGCCGCGCTCGGCGCCGATCTGCCCGCCGAAGATCAGGTTGATATTGAAGTCGACGCCATGCTCGCTCAACGCCTCGGCGTCGCGGTCGTGCACGCGGCGCACGGCCTCGCCGACGCGGCGCGCGGCCTCGTACATGTCGGGCGCGGACCACAGCGAATCGGGGCTGTCGCTGTCGAGCTGGGCCAGCAGGTTCACCACGGCCTGGCTGATGGCCAGGTTGCCCGAGGTGAGCAGCACCATGACGCGGTCGCCGGGCTGTTCGAACACATTGAGCTTGCGGGCAACGCTGACCTGGTCGACGCCCGCGTTGGTGCGCGAATCGGACAGGAAAACCAGGCCCGCGTCCAGGCAGGCGGCAACACAGTAAGTCATGGTCGTAGGGTGAAAAACGGCTGGCGTATTGTAGGGGTAGTCGGCCCGGTTTGCCGGCGTGCGCGGCCTGGCCTGACCCTATTTATTGCTGGGCGGCGGCCTGCACGTGCACTGATACCGTCATTGACTCTTCGCCCCCTCCGTGGCGCACGCCGCGCACCGGCGAGGCCGAATCGTAATCGCGCGCCACGGCCAGCCGGCAATGGCAGTCCGATGCGAACTGGCGGTTGGTGATGTCGATGCTGGTCCAGCCGTCGGGCAGCCAGACGTCGGCCCAGGCATGGCTGGCGGCGTGTTCGGCTTCAGTGTACAGGTAGCCGCTGACATAGCGGGCGGGCACGCCCAGGCCGCGCACGCAGGCCAGGAACAGGTGGGCGTGGTCCTGGCACACGCCGTGGCCCAGGGCCAGCACCTGGCTGGCGGCCGTGGTCACGTCGGTGGTGCCCGGCTCGTAGGCCACGCGGTCGCAGATGGCGCCGGCCAGCGCCAGCGCGTCGGCCGGGGTGCGCAGGCCGTCGGGCAAGGTGGCGCGGGCGAAATCGAGGATGACCTCGTCGGCCTGGGTCAGCGGCGTCTGCACGCAATAGGCATGCACCGGCAGGCGATTGTCTTCGGGGCGCAGCCGGCCGTCGGACAGGGGGGCGATGTCGACCTGGCCGGTGACGCACAACTCGATACTGTCGTGCGGCCGCGTCAGGGTGAGCATGTGCGTGATGTTGCCATAGGCGTCCACCTGCTGTTCCAGCGGGCCGGGCGCGTCGATGCGCCAGCGCAGCGTGCGCTGGTGCTCGTCCTGGCGTGGGGTCAGGCGCAGGGTCTGGATACTGTAGCCAACCGGCGTCGTATAGCGGTATTGCGTGACATGCCTGATGAGATGCTTCATGCGGGTCTCCGGGGACTTCAGGCGGCCAGCGGCACCAGGAAGTCCTGGCTGATGCGGTTGCCCAGGTCGTTGATGCGGTCCAGGAAGCGTTCCAGGTAGCGGTGCAGGCCGCCGCGCAGAATGTCTTCGACGCGGCCGTAGCGCAGTTCGGCGTGCAACAGCCCGGCGCGCCTTTCGGTTTCGGCCGAGCGCTGGTTCGACACGCGCTCCAGATCGCCTGTCAGCGCCTGCACCGAGGCCAACAGCGAGCGCGGCATGTCGGGCCGCAGAATCAGCAGTTCGGCCACGCGGTCGGGCGTGATCACGTCGCGGTATACCTTGCGATAAATCTCCAGGCCCGACACCGAGCTCAGCAGCGCCGCCCAGCGGTAGAACTCGCTGGCGCGCGCCGCCGTGTCGACATCGGCTTCGTGGAACTTCACGTCGAGCAGGCGCGCCGTGTTGTCGGCGCGTTCCAGGTGCATGCCCAACCGCAGGAAGTGCAGGGCCTCGTCTTCGAGCATGGTGCCGATGGTGACGCCGCGCGCCAGGTGGGCGCGGAATTTCACCCATTCGAAGAACTTGCCGGGACTGCGTTCGGGCAGTTGGTCTTGCAAGTGCCGCTGCAGCTCCAGCCAGGTGGCGTTGTAGGTTTCCCAGACTTCGGTGGTCAGGCTGCCACGCACGGCGCGGGCGTTTTCGCGGGCAGCGCGCAGGCAGGCGTAGATGGACGACGGGTTGGCGGGCTCGCGCACCATGTAGTGCAGTACGTCGAGCGGCGTAACGGCGGGGTAGCGCGCGTCGTAGCCATGCTGCAGTTCGGATATGTGCAGCACGGCGCGCCACAGGCCATCGCGCGTGGCGGCGTCCTGGGGCATCAGCGACATCTGCAGGTTCACGTCCAGCATGCGCGCGGTGTTTTCGGCCCGCTCGATGTAGCGGCACATCCAGAACAGGTTGTCGGCGGTACGGCTCAGCATGATCAGTCTCCCAGTACCCAGGTGTCTTTGGTGCCGCCGCCCTGGCTGCTGTTGACCACCAGCGAGCCTTCGATCAGCGCCACCCGGCACAGGCCGCCCGGCACGGTGCGAATTTCCTTGCCGCACAGCACATAGGGCCGCAGGTCGACGTGGCGCGGCGCCACGCCCGACTCGACATAGGTCGGCACGGTCGACAGCGCCAGCGTGGGCTGGGCGATGTAGTTGGCCGGCCGGCTGCGCACGCGTTCTTTGAAGGCCTCGACCTGCGCGCGCGTCGAAGACGGCCCCACCAGCATGCCGTAGCCGCCCGCGCCGTGCACCTCTTTCACCACCAGCTCGTGCATGTGGGCCAGCACGTGCGACAGCTCGTCGGGCCGCGAGCAACGCCACGTGGGCACATTGGCCAGAATGGGCTCTTCCTGCAGATAGAAGCGGATCATGTCGGGCACGTATTGATACGTGGACTTGTCGTCGGCGATGCCGGTGCCGATGGCATTGGCCAGGGTGACGCGCCCGGCCCGGTACACCGACAGCAGTCCGGGCACGCCCAGGGCAGAATCGGCGCGAAAGCTGAGCGGGTCCAGGAAGTCGTCATCGACGCGGCGGTAGATCACGTCGACCCGGCGCGGGCCCCGCGTGGTGCGCATGTATACGTTGTTCTGCTCGACGAACAAGTCCTGGCCCTCGACCAGCTCCACGCCCATCTGCTGGGCCAGAAAGGCGTGCTCGAAATATGCCGAGTTGTACATGCCCGGCGTCAGCACCACCACGGTAGGGTCGTCGGTGCTGCGCGGCGCCACTTCGCGCAGATTGTCCAGCAGCAGGTCGGGATAGTGCGCCACCGGCCTGACATTGACGCGGCCGAACGCCTCGGACATCAGCCGCATCGACATCTTGCGGTTTTCCAGCATGTACGACACGCCAGAAGGCACGCGCAGGTTGTCTTCCAGCACGTAGAACTCGCCGGCGCCCGCCCGCACGATGTCCACCCCGGCGATGTGGCAGTAGATGTCTTCGGCCACGTCTACATCCTGCATCTCGGGACGGTACTGCGCATTCAGGAAAACCTGTTCGGCCGGCACCACGCCGGCCCGCACGATGTCATGGCCATGGTAGATGTCGTGGATGAACAGGTTCAGCGCGCGCACGCGCTGCTTCAAGCCGGCGTCCAGGCGCTGCCATTCGTCGGCGGGAATGATGCGCGGGATGAGGTCGAAGGGAATCAGTCGTTCGGTGCCGGCCTCGTCGCCAGCCACCGAGAAGGTGATGCCGACACGCCGGAAGCTCAGGTCGGCCTCGATTTGCCGCGCCGCCATCGCGTCGGCGGATTGCTGCGACAGCCATTGCGAGAACGCCTGGTAATGCGGCCGCACCTCGCCACGGGCGTCAAGCATTTCGTCATACGCCGCGGTGGGCGCAGGCTGGGGATGCTGCATGGCTCCTCCTGTGTACGATCCGGGCCTGCCGCGTGATCCGGATGGAGCCTGCGGCCCGAAGCGGGGGCGCGGGCTGCATGCGCCGTACAGTCTTCAGGCAGCCCCTGTGCCGGCCCGGACGGGCGCAAGGATTACCTGCCCGGGCCTGAAACCGTTGTAGCAGAAGGGCTGCGAAGCAGGTAGCAGGGATGCCCCTAGGCGGCGCCGCCCACGGCGCGCTTCAGCGCAGTGTGTCGGCCCATCCCAGGCCGTCCCAGGTGTCTGACTCCGAAGGTGTCAGACACCGTGGGGTGCCACGGCTGCCGCTATGGTGTGGTGTCAGGCGCCTGCGGAGCCAGACACCTGACGAGACCCGTGCTGGCCAGGCATTCAGATGCCTGATACTCGAGGGATGAGCCTGGCTGCCTCAGAACAGGTGTCTGACTCCGAAGGAGTCAGACACCGTGGCGTGCCACGGCTGCCGCTATGGTGCGGTGTCAGGCGCCTGCGGAGCCAGACACCTGGCGAGACCCGTGCTGGCCAGGCATTCAGATGCCTGATACTTGAGGGATGAGCCTGGCTGCCTCAGAACAGGTGTCTGACTCCGAAGGTGTCAGACACCGTGGGGTGCCACGGCTGCCGCTATAGTGCGGTGTCAGGCACCTGCGGAGGCAGCCCCTGTGCCGGCCCGGACGGGCGCAAGGATTGCCTGCCCGGGCCTGAAACCGTTGTAGCAGAAGGGCTGCGAAGCAGGTAGCAGGGATGCCCCTAGGCGGCACCGCCCAGGGGCGCGCTTCAGCGCAATATGTACGATCCGATCGTGCTGCCCGAAGGCGCGCCGGGTCCGAGCAGGGGCGGCTCGGGTACCCAGCCGTCAGGAGTGAGCACCGCGTCGAGCTGCACGTCATGCTCGGCCGGCTGGTAGTCGGTGTCGATCAGGCCTTCGTTCCAGGAAATGCCGATGGCGGTGAAATCGTGGCCCGACTGGCGCAGCGCGGCCAGCGTGCGGTCGTAATAGCCGCCGCCATAGCCGAGGCGGTCCGCCTGCAGGGTATAGCCCAACGTGGGAACCAGGATGACGTCGGGGCGCAGTGCGGGGCGGTCGGCCATGGGCTCTTGCACGTTATAAGGGCCGGGGCTCAGCGCATCGCCGGGCGCCCAGGCGCGGAATTCGAGCGGCGCGGCGGCTTCGCGGATGGCGGGCAGGGCCACGGCAATGCCGGCCTGCGCCCATTGTTCGAGCAGGGGGCGCAAGTCGGGCTCGTGCTCCAGCGGCCAGAAGGCCGCCACCGAGGCCGGGGCGCGGTGGCCGCGCTTGGCGGCCTGCTCGCGCGCGGCGTTCAGCCAGGTGTACAGGCGGCCGCGCATAAGCAGGCCGCCACGGCTGCGCTGCGCCTCGGGCAGCGCAGCGCGGGCTTGTCGCAATCGCGCGCGTAGCGCGACTGCGTTATTCTGTGCGGAATTTGGAATGTTCATGCGGGTCGGCAATGCGTCAGTGGCTTGAATCGGGACGTTATCAGAAATCGGCTCAGGCCGAGCCACGCAGGCGCCGCTGGCTGCCCATGCTGGCGTTGTTCACGGCGGCTTGCACGTCGGTGGATGCCCAGCAGCCGCAGCAGGTAGCGCTGGCGGCGCCGGCCGAAAACGCACGCCCCGTGATTTCGGTGCCGCCGGTCAAGCTGGCCGGCTTGCCGCCCATGCCGCAGACGCCCGCCTTGCAGGCAGTGGTGGCGGCGCGCGAGGCCAATGAGCGCAAGCAGTGGTCGGTGTTGGGCATGCTGGCGCCGCAGGCGCGCGGCGACCTGCTGGGCAACTATCCGCAGTATTGGCTCTTGCGCTACCAGTTGGCGAACCCCCCAGGCAACATGTTGCCCAAAGCCGAGGCGGCGCGTTTTCTGCAAGATTACGCTGGTACCTATCTGGCCGAACGCCTGCGTGGCAGCTGGATTCTCGCCGCCGCGCGCAGCGGCGACTTCGAAACCGTGCGTGAACTGGGCGACCTGCCCGACGCCAGCCCGCAAATCCAGTGCGCCATGCTCGAGGCGCGCCACATGACCGGCCAGCGGGCCACCTCCCGGCAGGCGCTGGAGGTCTTTTCGCCCGGTAAATATTGCTGGAATCTGTACGACCAACTGGTGGCCGACGGCGTCCTGGGCTGGAACGACATCCAGCCGCAGCTGCGCGCCGCCATCGAAACCAACCGCACGGGCGACGCACGGCAGTTTGCCAGTTACATCTTCGAGCCAAGCGACCAGAAAGCCTTCGACGCTCTGCTGAAAAGCCCCATGAAGTGGCTGACGCGGCGCGACCACAAGCTGGTGGGCCGCAACGAAAAAGAGCTGGCTACCGTGGCGCTGGCCCGGCTGGCCCGCGAAGATCTCGACGTTGCCGATTCATACTTGCGCCGCCAGTGGGCCAACAGCCTGCCCAAGTCGGATCTGGCCTGGGTGCGCAGCCAATACGCGCTCATCGCCGCCCTGAACCTCGACAGCCGGGCCGACGACTGGTACCGCGAGGCCGGCCTGATCGAGCTTACCGACTACAACGGGGCCTGGCGCGTGCGCTCCGCCCTGCGTCAGCCCAAGATCGACTGGCGCTGGGTCATCGCCGCCATCGAGCGCATGCCCAAGGCGCAGCAGGCCGAAGAAGTGTGGGTCTACTGGAAGGCGCGTGGCCTTGCCGCGCGCGGACACGACGCGCAGGCGCGCGAGGCCTATGCCAGCATCGCCAGCGAATACAACTTCTATGGGCAGCTGGCGGCCGAAGAGCTGGGCCGCCGGATCACCGTGCCGCCACGCCCCGCCCCGGTGACCGACCAGGAAATGAACGAAGTCCGCGCCAACGCGGGCCTGCAGCGCGCCGTGCATTTGTTCCGGCTGGGCTGGCGTCCCGAGGCCGTGGGCGAATGGAATTTCGCGCTGCGCGGCATGTCCGACCGCCAATTGCTGGCCGCCGCCGAATTGGCGCGTGCCGAAGACATCTACGATCGTGTCGTCAACACTTCGGAGCGCACCGAAAGCATCGTGGATTTTTCGCAGCGCTACATTGCCCCCTTCGAGGGCCGCGTCACCGCCCAGGCCAAGGCGATCTCGCTCGACCCCGCGTGGGTGTACGGCCTGATCCGCCAGGAATCGCGCTTCGTGACCGACGCACGTTCGCACGTGGGCGCCTCGGGCCTGATGCAGCTGATGCCGGCCACCGCCAAGTGGGTGGCGCGCAAGATCGGCATGGCCGATTTCTCGCCGTCCAGCGTCAACGATTTCGACACCAACACCATCCTGGGCACCAATTACCTGAACATCGTGCTTGCCGGCCTGGATGGCTCGCAGGTGCTGGCCAGCGCCGGCTACAACGCCGGGCCGGGGCGGCCGCGCAACTGGCGCGCGACCCTGTCGCATCCGGTCGAAGGCGCGATTTTCGCCGAGACCATCCCGTTCACCGAAACCCGCCTGTACGTCAAGCACGTGATGTCCAACGCCACCTACTATGCCGCCATGTTCTCGGGGCAGCCGCAGTCGCTGAAGGCGCGGCTCGGGCAGATCGAGCCGCCGTCGGTGCGCACCGCAGAGCTGCCGTGAGCGCGCCCGAGTCAACCACTGCCCACGACCCCGACTGCGACGGCCTGCAGGTGTATATCGTGGGCGGCGCGGTGCGCGACGCGCTGCTGGGCCAGCCCCCGGGCGATCGCGACTGGGTCGTGGTGGGCGCCACGCCCGAAGACATGGCGCGCCGCGGCTTCATCCCCGTTGGGGGCGATTTCCCGGTGTTCCTGCATCCGCGCACCAAAGAGGAATACGCCCTGGCGCGCACCGAGCGCAAGTCGGGCCGGGGCTACAAGGGCTTTACGTTCTATACCGGCGTCGACGTTACGCTGGAGCAAGACCTGCTGCGGCGCGACCTTACCGTGAACGCCATCGCGCGCACGCCGCAAGGGCAGTTGCTGGACCCGCTGAACGGCGCGGCCGACATCCGCGCGCGCGTGTTGCGGCACGTGGGCGAGGCATTTGCCGAGGACCCGGTGCGCATTCTGCGGCTGGGCCGCTTCGCGGCGCGCTTCGGTGACTTCACCGTGGCCCCGGAGACCCTCGCCCTGTGCCGCCGCATGGTCGAGAACGGCGAGGCCGATGCGCTGGTGCCCGAGCGGGTCTGGAAAGAACTGTCGCGCGGGCTGATGGCGGCCACGCCCTCGCGCATGCTCGAGGTGCTGGCGCAATCGGGGGCCTTGGCGCGAGTCATGCCGCAACTGCAAGACATCGACACCGTCAGCGCCGACCTGGACCGCGCGGCTGCCGCCGGGTTGCCGTTGCCGGGCCGCTATGCCTTGTTGTGCCGGCTGGCTCCGGAACGCGATGCCCTGAGCCGCCGCCTGCGCGTGCCGACGGAATGCGCCGACCAGGCGCGCCTGTTGCCGCGCGTGGTGGATCAGGCGGGCGCCGCCGACCCGCCAGCCCAGCTGGCGTTGATGGAATCTTGCGACGCCCTGCGCAAGCCGGATCGCTACGCCGCGCTGCTGCAGGCGGCGGCGGTGGTGGTTGCAGTCGACCAGCCTGCCTGGCAGCGCCGCGTGGATGCGGTGCGCGGCGTGGACGCGGGCGCCATCGCCCGCCAGTGCGCCGGCGACCCCGCCCGCATCAAGCCAGCGCTGCAGCAGGCCCGCCTGGACGCGCTGGCGGCGTTGTAACGACGGTGTTGCTGCAAAAAGCACTGCAGGGTTCAGGCGGCGCAGATGTTGGCAGGTGTCTGGCTTCGCAGGGTGGCTGACACCGTGGTGTGGGCAGGCGGTCTCAGCAGTGCGGTGTCAGGCACTCTGCGGGAGCCTGCCACCTGGTTGGGCGACGGCGTCAGACACCTGCAAAATAACGGCCCGGCCGCCGGCTTGCATCCAGCCTACAGCGACGCCAGCCGGTTTCCGCGCGTGAAGCCGCGCAGCGGCGCAGGCATGTCGCGCCCCACGGCCAGCACCTTGAATAATTCCCCCATTTCGGCCTCGCTGAGCAGCTTTTGCACCGGGGCCACCACCTGCGCGTAGTTGCGCGCGTCGGCGGGGTCATGGCGGGCCAGCAGCTCGGCCAGCCCGGCGTTCATCAGGAAACGCGCCTGCGATGTGTAGCCCAGCACTTGCAACCCCGCGCCCTGCGCGGCGTCGGCCATGGCGGTGAAATCGACGTGGGCGGTAATGTCTTGCACGCCCGGCGCGGCCAGCGGATCGGCATGGGCGTGATGGCGCAGGTGGCACATCAGTGTGCCGCCCGCGCGCTGCGGATGGTAGTACTCGCCGCGCGGGAACCCGTAGTCGAACAGCAGCGCGGCGCCGCGTTCCAGCCAGCCGCCCATGGCCTGCATCCAGGCTTCGGCCTGCAAATTGATTTCGGACACGTAGCCGGGCAGGGGCGGCATGCGCGCGGCCACCGCGCGGGCCAGCGGCTCGCCGGCCGCGCGGTCCTGCCAGATGAATTCGTCCGCCGCATCCAGCGCCACGCCGCGCTCGAGCAGCACGCCGTCGTCGTTCCAGCGGAACAGCGACACCGGCATTGCGTCGAGCACTTCATTGGCCAGTACGCAGCCCGCGAAACGCTCGGGCAAGGCATCCAGCCACTGCACGCGGGCGCCATACCCGGCCAGGCGCGCCTGCTGGCGCGCCCGCAGGTCGGCCGACACTTCGATGATGCGGTATTGCGCGCTGATGCCTTGCGCGTCCAGGGCCGCCAGCACGCTGTCGGCCAACGCGCCGGTGCCGGCGCCGAACTCCAGCACGGTGCCGGTGCCGGTGGCGGCCAGGATGTCGGCCGCCTGCAGCGCCACGGTGTGGCCGAACAGCGGAGTCAGTTCGGGAGCAGTAACAAAGTCGCCCGGCGCGACGGGCAGGCCGTCGGGCGTACGCGCGGCTTCGGCGCTGGCCAGCTTGACGTTGCCGGCGGCGTAATAGCCCAGCCCGGGGGCATACAGGGCCTGGGTCATCCATTGGTCGAATGGCAGCCAGCCATCGCGCTCGGCGATGGCCTGGCGCAGGTGCGCGGCCATGCGCGCGCTGTGGCGCGCGCTATCGGGGTCGAGGGGGGGAAGCGAGGCGGCGGGGCGTTGCATGGGCGCTATTGTCCCATGCCGCCCGCGCCGCTGGTTCAGCCGCGGCGCGAGCCGCCGGGCTTGCCGTAGTGCTTGGCCGGGCCGCCGGCGCGCTGCGCGAACGGCTTGGACGTCGGCCGGAAACCGCCGGGCCGGCGCTCGGCGCCGCGGAAGTCGCCGTCGGCGCGCGCGGCGCGGGGCTGGAATTCACCACGTTGCTGGAACTCGCCACGCGGCTTGAACTCGCCGCGCGGTTGGAATTCGCCACGCCGGCCGCCGTCGCGCTGCGGGCGCGGCTCGTAGCCGGCCGTGGGGCGCGCATCGCGCTCGGCGCGCCAGTCGCCGTGCTGAGGGCGGTCGCCAAAGGCGCGGGCCGGGCGGAAATCGCGCTCGCCAGCCGGACGGGCCGGCCGTTCGTCGCGGCCGCGCCAGCTGTTTTCACGCGGCTTGAATTCGCTGCGGAAACCGCCTTCGCGCGGCTGGAATTCGCCGCGGGGAGCGCCGTCGCGCGGCTTGGATTCGTAGCCGCGCCAGCTGCCGCCTTCGCGCTGTGCATCGGCCCGGAAGCCGCGCCCTTCGCGGAACTGCGGCCGATCGCCGCCGAAGCCGCCGGGACGCTTGCCGAACGGCTTGCCGCCGCGGCCGGGGCCGCCCGTGAACGGGCGCGGCGTGCGCTTGGGCTCCAGGCCGGCGATGGTTTCGGGCGTGATGGACTGGCCGATGTAGTGTTCAATGCGGCGCACCTTGTGGCGCTCGGCGTGCGTGGCCAGCGTGTAGGCCTGGCCGTCGCGGCCGGCGCGGCCCGTGCGGCCGATACGGTGCACGTAGTCTTCGGCCTGCATGGGCAGGTCGAAGTTGACCGCGTGGCTGATGCCTTGCACGTCGATGCCGCGCGCCGCCACGTCGGTGGCCACCAGGATGCGCAGCTGGCCGCGCTGCAGCTGGGTCAGCGTGCGGGTGCGCTGGCGCTGGTTCATGTCGCCATGCAGGGCGGCGGCCGCGAAGCCCTGGTCGGCCAGGCGGTCGGCCAGGTCGTCGGCGCCGCGCTTGGTGGCGGTGAACACGATGGCCTGGTCCAGCTTGGCGTCGCGCAGTACGTGATCCAGCAATTGCATCTTGTGGCTGGCGTCGTCGGCGTACAGCAGGCTTTGCGTGATATTGGTGTGCTTTTCTTTCTGGCCCGCCATTTCGATGCGTTGCGGTTCACGCATCATGCGCGCGGCCAGCTTGGCCACGGTGCCGTCCAGCGTGGCCGAGAACAGCAGCGTCTGGCGCTCTTGGGGCAGGCGCTCGATGATGGTTTCGATGTCTTCGATGAAGCCCATGTCCAGCATGCGGTCGGCTTCGTCAAGCACCAGGGTGTGCACGGTGTTCAGTTTGACGCGACCGGCCTTCAGGTGGTCGATCAGGCGGCCGGGGGTGGCCACCAGCACGTCGACGCGGCGCGACAGCGCCTTTAGTTGCGCGCCGTAGGGCATGCCGCCCACCACGGTGGCGGTGCGCAGGCCCGGCAGGTTGCGGCCGTACGAGCCCGTGGCTTCCGTGACTTGCAGGGCCAGTTCACGGGTGGGGGTCAGCACCAGCACCTGTACGCCCACGCCCTTGTTGCCAGGCTGGCCGGCAATGCGGTTGAGCGCCGGCAGCATGAAGGCGGCGGTCTTGCCGCTGCCCGTTTGCGACGACACCATCAAGTCATGGCCGGCCAGGGCCTGCGGAATGGCGGCGGCCTGGACCGGGGTAGGGGCGGAAAAACCGGCTGCTTGAACGGCCGACAGCAGGGTGGGCGCAAGACCCAGGGTTTCGAAAGACATTGCTTGTCCTTGCCGCGCAAGGCGGCACATGTGCCAGGCAAGCCGAAGGATGAGCGGCCGGATCCGGGCGACGGTTGATGGAGCATCGGGCCGACCGGATCAACCGTGCGCGCGGCGCGTCAGAGAAACGCGAGGCGAAAGGAAAGGAGGTCAGGAATCGATGGTATCCGGCATGGGGTCGGGCAGCAGACCCGACAAACTGCGTAAGCGGCCGCGTATGAAACTAACTAAGGCGCGGATTTATGCCGGAACAAATTTGTGCAGTGCCGCGATCATAACCTGAATTCCCCTTGACGTACATCCCCCTCGTTTTCTTCGGTGATCCAGTCAATAGGGGTTTTGCCTTGGTCGGCCAGCCAGGCATTGACTCGGGCGAAGTGGCCGCAGCCCAGGAAGGGCGCCGGCGGACGCCGCGCGGACAGCGGCGAGGGATGGTTGGCCATCAGCACCAGGTGGCCACTGTGGTCGGGCAGCAACACTTGTTTGGCTTGCGCATGCGCGCCCCATAGCAAAAACGCCTTGGGGGCGGGGTCGCGGGCCACCAGGCTGATCAAGGCGTCTGTCACGGCTTCCCAGCCGCGCCTGGCGTGCGACGCGGGCTGGCCGTCTTCCACGGTGAGCGAGGTATTCAGCAGCAGCACCCCCTGGCGCGTCCAGCGCGTCAAGTCGTTGCCGCGCGGCAGCGGCGTGCCGGGGAATTCCTGGGCGATCTGGCTGAAGATGTTGCGCAGGCTGGGCGGGCGCTTGCAGTCGTCGGGCACCGAAAAGGCCAAGCCCTGGGCCTGGCCCGGGCCATGATAGGGGTCCTGGCCCAGGATCACCACGCGCACGTCGGCGGGCGACAGTCCCTGCAGCGCCCGGAACGGGGTGGCCGGGTATACCACGGCGCCCTCGGCGAGCCGCTGCTCTACATGAGCGATGACGCCGGCCAGCGCCCGGGCCACGGCTGGCGCTTGCAGCGCCGCCTGCCAGGCGGGCGGCAACTGTGCGGTCTGTGCGGCCAGGGTGTTGGTCTGCAGGCGGTTGTCGTGTGGCATGGGCGGATTTTTGCATATCGGGCGCCACGCCCCTGTTGCCGGTTCCTTATGGTAGGGACGTCTTGGCAAGCCCGGCGCGCGCGCCTGAAACGGCGTGAAGTCTCTGTTACATGCGCTGCCCGCGGGCCGCGCGACAGGCCCGCCGCGCGGGAGTAAAGTTATTCGTAGCTACCCGGCCCGGGGGGCGCCCGTCTGCGCTGCACGCATGGCGCCGCCGCCGGTGGCGATTTTCAGGAAAGACACTATGAAGTCCCGATTCTGGTGCGCGGCCGTGGCCGCCGCCACCCTGACCGCCTTCAGCGGGCAGGCCTCAGCCCACGGCTATCGCCACTACCATGGCAATTACTATTCCGGCTGGTGGGTCGGGGGCGCCGCCCTGCTGGGCGCGGGCGTGGCGTTGGCGCTCAGCAGCGGTCCCCGCTACTACAACGGCGTGTCATACGTGGCGCCGCCGGTGTACTACCCGCCCGTGCAGTATGCGGCGCCGGTCTATGCCGCGCCGCCCGTCACCTATGTGGCGCCGGCCGTAACCTATGCCGCGCCGCAAGTGGCCTCGTCCAGCCTTGACGTCATTGCGTATCCCGCCAAGGGGCAAAGCGATGCCCAGCAGGCGCGCGACCGCGCAGAATGCCGCCGCTGGGCCATCAGCCAGAGCGGTTTCGACCCCGCCGGCATCAGCGAATACACCACCGCCGTTTCCACGCAGTCATACACCCGCGCCATGGGTGCGTGCTTCAAGGGGCGGGGGTATAGCATCAACTGACATGGGCAGGCCGTCAGGTGTCTGATTCCCGCAGGGTGCCAGACACCGTGCGGCTGAGCGTGCCGTGGCGCACGCAGCCTCAGCGGATCGGCAAGGCGTACATCAGGCCGCCCTGGGTCCATTGCGCGTTCAGCCCGCGCTTGATTTTCAGCGGACTGCCGGCGCCCACGTTGCGCTCGAAACTCTCGCCGTAATTGCCCACCTGCTTGATGATGTTGTAGGCCCATTTTTCATCCAGGCCCATGTTGGCGCCCGCGCCCGGCGTAACGCCCAGCATGCGGCGGATGTTGGGATTGGCGCTTTGCAGCTGCTGGTCGACATTGGCCGACGTAATGCCGTATTCCTCGGCTTCGATCATGGCCGACAGCGACCAGTGCACAACATTCAGCCACGCGTCGTCGCCTTGCCGCACGAAAGGCCCCAGCGGTTCTTTCGAGATGATCTCGGGCAGCACCAGGTAGTCGTCCGGGTTCTGCAGCTTCGAGATGCGGATCGACGCCAGGCCCGAGGCGTCGGTGCTGAACACGTCGCAACGGCCCGAGGCAAAGGCGTTGACCACTTCGTTGAAGGTCTCGATCACCACGGGCTTGTAGCTGACATTGTGCGCGCGCGCCCAGTCGGCCAGCGTGTTTTCGTTGGATGTGCCGGTCTGCAGGCAGATGGTGGCGCCGTTGAGTTCCGTGGCGCTTTGCACGCCCAGCGACTTGGGCACCAGGAACCCCTGGCCGTCATAGAAGTTGATGCCGGCGTGGATGATGCCCAGCGCCGTGTCGCGCTGCTGCGTGACCGTGGTGTTGCGCGTCAGCACGTCGATTTCGCCTGACTGCAACGCGGTAAAGCGTTGCTGCGAATTGAGCGGCACGATCTTGATCTTGTTGGCGTCGCCGAACACGGCGGCCGCCACGGCGCGGCAAAGATCCACGTCCAGGCCGCGCCACACGCCCTGCGCGTCGGGCGCCGAGAACCCGGCAAAACCCGTGGTGGTGCCGCAGCGCAGCTCGCCGCGCTTTTGCACGACGTCCAGCGTGGCGGCCTGCGCGCCGGCCATGGCGCCCAGCAGCAGGGTGGCGCCGATCAAGCTTCTTGCAATCTTCATGGTGTGCTTCCAATAGGTGCGGGCCAGCGGCAATGCCGGCCCGTGGCAAAACCCCGACAGATTAGCCAGCTTGCGGGGGCGCGCAAAATAACCGGACGTTTGTACGATATACGCGACAGTGGTTATTGCGAATACTCAAGAAGAAATGCAATAAGCTGCAAGGGCAGGCCTCAAGGCCGAAACTGTTGCGCGGCGCGGGTAGACTCGTTCGCGACCGTGCTCGTGTGCGGTGTCTTCTCTCTTGCCCGATACGCCATGGTCCAGATTCCCATTTCTCCGTCTTCCCTGCACCGGCCCACCGAACCGCGACAGCAGCCGCCCTCGGGCTGGGCGCTGTTCGCGTTGGGGTTCCGTCCGTTTTACCTGGGCGGCGCAGTGTTTGCCGCCCTGGCGGTGGCCATCTGGGCCGGACAATTGGCCGGGCTGTTGCCGCCGCCGGCGGGCTCTCTGGGCCTGGCGCTGGTGTGGCATGCCCACGAAATGGTGTTCGGCTTTGCGGCGGTGATCGTGGTGGGCTTCCTGTTTACGGCCGGGCGCGCCTGGACCGGCGTGGACACGCCCGCTGGCGGCACGCTGGCGGCCTTTACCGCTTTGTGGGTCGCGGGCCGGCTGGCCATGTGGGCGGCTTCGCCGCCGCTGGCGGCATTGCTCGACGGTCTGTTCCTGCCCTTGGCGGCGCTGGCGTTCACGCGTGTGCTGGCGCGCGCGGGCAATCGCCGCAACTATCCCATTGCGCTGGCCCTGTGGGTATATGGGGCCATCAACCTGGCGTATCACTTCTTCGCGTGGCAGGGCGACGCGGCGCTGGCGCTGCGCGCCTGTGTGGCCGGGCTGGCGCTGCCGGTGCTGTTCGTCACGGTGATCGGCGCGCGCGTGCTGCCCATGTTCACCACCAACGCCGTGCCCGGCTTTCGCCTGAAATCGAACCCCCGCGTTGGCAAGCCCATCGTGGCGGCCACCATCGCCGCGCTGCTGGCCTGGGTGCTGGAGGCGCCGGCCTGGCTGACGGCTCCGTTGGCGGCGCTGGCCGGCGTGCTGCTTGGCGTGCGGGTGGCGGGCTGGCGCGGCTACGCCGTGGGCAACCGGCCCATTTTGTGGATTCTGCATCTGGCCTATGCCTGGTTGCCGGCGGGTTTCCTGCTGCTGGCGGCCGGCGCGCTGGGCTGGGTAATGCCCGGAGTCGCCGAGCATGCTTTCGCCGTGGGTGTTGTGGGCACGGCCATCATCGCCATGATCACGCGTACCGCGCTGGGCCACACTGGCCGGCGGCTGGTGGCCGGGCGCGCCGAAGTCGTCGCTTACTGGCTGATCGTGGCGGCTGCCTTGCTGCGCGTGGCCGGGCCGTTGGCGTGGCCGGCCGGCTACCTGCACTGGGTGTATGGCGCGGCGCTGTGCTGGGTCATCGGCTTCGCGCTGTACGCGCTGACCTACGCGCCGCGGCTGGCGCGTCCGCGGGTCGACGGCAAGCCGGGCTGAATGCGGCTGCGGGCCATGGGGCCGGCCACACAGCGCATCGTTGAATTTGTCATCCTGCGCCCGGGCCAGGTGGCATCAAATGCCTGACTCCCGCGCAGCTGGTTTCACACCCGGCTGTTCAATGCCACAGCAACGCGTTCATGGCTTCGACCAGCCGGTTGCGGTAGCGCGGCAGCAGTTGTTGCAGGCGTTCATTGCGCGCCTGCCAGTCGGGCGGCTCTGCGCCGGCGGCCACGCGCGGAGCCGCCCAGATGGCGTCGGGAAAATGCCGGTCGCCCCGAAAGCGCGGAATGACGTGCCAGTGCAGGTGCGGCACCATATTGCCCAGCGAGGCCAGGTTGATTTTGTCGGGCGCCAGAACGTCGCGCTGCACCTGCTCCACGGTGTACACGGCGCGCATCAGCAGATCGCGCCCGTGCGTGGACAGGCTGGTCATTTCCGGCAGGTGGCCATGCCAGATGACGCGAGTGAAGCCAGGGTAGTCGGCATCGGCCACCTCGACGACGCGCAGGTGCGCGCCGCGCCACAGCAGGGCGCCGCCGTCTTCGCGGCAGAGCGGGCAATCGGGGTCGCGCGCGCTCACAGGGTCTTCCGGTACTGGATGAAGCCGGAACGGTCGGCGATACGGTCGTAAAGCTGCATGGCGGTATGGTTGGTTTCGTGGGTCAGCCAGTACACGCGGGCCGCGTTCACGGCGCGCGCCTGGGCGTACACGTGTTCGATCAGGGCGCGGCCGTGGCCGCCGCCGCGCACGTCGGGCGCCACGAACAAGTCTTGCAGGTAGCAGTAGTCGCCCGCCGTCCAGCACGACCGGTGCAGCACCCAGTGCACCATGCCCACCGCGCGGCCGTTGTCGTAGGCCAGCGCGGCGTGCATGGGCTCGACCGGATCCAGGAAGCGTTCCCAGGTGGTGCGGGTGACGGCGTCGGAGATGTCGACGTTATAGAAGGTCTGGTAGCCCTTCCACAAAGGCAGCCAGGCGTCGAAGTTGGCGGCGGTGACGGGGCGTATGTCGGCGGGGGATTTCGCAGCGGTTTTCATGGATGTGAACGACAGGGTCAGAGAGAGTTTTCAAGCGTGTCGACGATGTGCCGCAACACCTGCACACGCGCATGGCGCTTGTCGTTGGACGGCACCACGTGCCAGGGCGCCGGGACGGAGTCGGTGTGCGCCAGCATGGCGTTGGTGGCCGCGGTGTATTCGCGCCATTTCTTGCGGTTGCGCCAGTCGTCGTCGGTGATCTTGAAATGCTTGAAAGGCGACTGCTGGCGCTGCCGGAAGCGTTCGAGCTGCACGTCTGGCGTAAGGGCCAGCCAGAACTTCAACACGATGATGCCGTGGCTGGCCAGCTGGTGCTCGAAGTCGTTGATCTCGGCATAGGCCCGCCGCCATTCGGCCGGCCGGGCCAGGCCCTCGACGCGTTCGACCAGCACCCGGCCGTACCAGGAGCGGTCGAAGATTGCGATACGCCCCAGTCGTGGCAGCCGGCGCCAGAAGCGCCACAAATAGGGCCGCGCCAATTCGTATGGCGCCGGCACGCTGATAGGGTTGATGTCGTATTGCCGGGCGTCCAGGGCGTGGGTGACGCGGCGGATGGTTCCGCCCTTGCCGGCGGCATCCTGCCCCTCGAATACCAGCACCAGGCTGCGCTGGCGGAAGGCGTCCGAGCGCACCGCCTTGGCCAGCCGCCCCTGCAGCAGGCCGAGCGCGGATTCGTAGTCGTCTTTGTCGAGCCGCGCCCGGTAGTCGATCTGGTCGAGCCGCAGGGCCGGGCGCGCCGGTTTGGGGGGCGGTCCGGCGAGCCAGGCCGCCACCCGCGGCGCGCTGCGCCGGCGCAGCGCCGCCAGCACGGCTTCGCTGCCGCGCACCGCGCGCAGGCGTTCGTCGGCGCTGGGGATGATGGTCCAGGGCGCATGCGCATCGTCGGTCAGGCTGATGGCCACGCGGCCCGCGTCGCACAGGCGATGGTACTTTTTTTGCACCTTGCGGTCGGCCGGCGTGACCTGCCAGGCCGTTTCGGGGCTGCTCAGCAGGCGGCGGGTGCGGTCGGCCTGCGCCTGCGCCGACAGGTGGTACCACAGCTTGACGATCTGCACGCCCTCGGCGGCCAGCACCGCCTCGAAGCGGCGTATGGCCTCGGCATGCGCTTCAATGCGCCGCTGGCGCGGCTGCTTGCGGGCGGCCTCGCGCAGTAGCGGCACGTACCAGGAGCCAAACACGATGCCGGTGCGCCCCTTGGCCGGCAGCGCGTTCCAGTAGCGCCACATGGGCGGCCGTTCCAGTTCGTCGGCCTCGGGCGGCCCGAACGCCATGGTCTTGATATGGCGCGGGTCCATCCATTCGTTGAGCAGGTTGATGGCGGCCCCCTTGCCGGCCCCGTCGATGCCGGCCACGACTACCAGCAGGGCGCGGTCGGCGCGTTCCAGCCTGCTGTACTGCGCCTTGAGCAGCGCCACGCGCAGGCGCGCTTCCAGGGCCTGGTAAGCGTCCTTGGATAGTGTCGGATCGGACTGCGCTTCGTCGAACATGAGGGGTCGCGGTTCCGGGCGATGAAGGGATGGTGCGGGATATTCGCGGCAGGCGCAAGCTGGCGAAACCGCGGCGGCGCTCAAAAAAAAGCCGACGCGCCCGCCAGAGGCGCGGCCGGTCAGTCGCCGGAAATGTCCGCCCCGTAGCGCTTGAGCCCATCCAGGTCGAGCACCCGGACCGCCCCGTACTCCACCCGCAGCAATCCCGCTTCTTCCAGCTTGCCCAGCGCCTGGTTGGCCCGCTGGCGCGATACCCGCGCCAGGTAGCCGACTTCTTCCTGGGTGATCGCCAGCCGCATCCCCATGCCGGGGTACAGCAGCGGGTTGAACAGTTCCGCCAGGCAACGCGCCACGCGCGCGTCCGGATCGAGCAGGCGGTCGTATTCGGCCTTGCCGATGAACTGCGCCACGCGTTCGTTCAGCTGGTGCAGCAGATAGCGGTTGAAGGGGATGCTGGTGTCCAGCAGCCAGTCGAAGGTGGCGGCCGGCAGCCGTGCCACCATGGAATCGCGCAGCGCGACCACGTCATATTTGCGTACTTCGCGCTTGAGCAGCGAACCCTCGCCGATCCAGCCGCCGGCCGGCACGCCCGTCAGCGACGCGACCTTGCCTTCGGCGTTGCCCACCGACACCTTCACCAGCCCGGCCAATACCCCGATCCAAGCCTGTGCGAGTTCGCCTTTGCGCTCTATGATCGTGCCAGCCTGCGCCGGTTGCACGGCGATATCCCGCTCGACGCGCGCTTGCTGCTCGTCGGTCAAGACGCGGAACCAGGCCGCGGCAAGGTGCAGGGAATCGGCTAGCTGCATCGGGAATACCCTAAATGTTCCTGGAATGTCGCAATCATGACAGTCGGTCGCAACCCAACCTTATACCTTAAGGTTGCCGTATATCGAAAATGAGCTGGTCAAGGTCGCCCCGGTGCTCATGCCGCCAGCATGAGCGCCATACGGGGCGGCCCCCGAACCGGAGGAGACAACGTGGCGCACGCACAGCCTGCAACCGGCGTTCCGCCGGCCACGCCCGGCACCTTTCCTGGCTTGCTGCTGCAGCATGCCAGCGTACGCGGGACGCGGCCCGCGATACGCGAGAAAGACCTGGGCATCTGGCAAACCCTGACCTGGAGCGAAGTCGCGCACCATGTCAGGCTGGCCGCGCATGGCCTGGCCGTTCTGGGCATCGGGCCGGGCATGCACGTCGCCGTTATCGGCGAAAACCGCCCGCGCCTGTATATCGCCATGATGGCCGCGCAGGCGCTGGGGGCGATTCCCGTGCCCCTGTACCAGGACGCCGTGGCCCAGGAAATGGTGTACGTGCTGCAGGACGCCGCCATTACCGTTGCCGTGGTCGAGGACCAGGAGCAGGTCGACAAGATGCTGGAGGTGCGCGCCCAGTGCCCGGCCCTGGCCCACGTGGTGTACGACGACCCGCGCGGCATGCGCCATTACGCCGATTCCATGCTGCATTCGTATGATCAGCTCGAAGCCGCTGGCCGCGAGCATGCCCAGGCGCACCCCGGATTCTTCGAGCAGGCCGTGGCCGCCGTGCAGCCGCACGATGCCGCCGCCATGTTTTATACGTCGGGCACGACCGGCAAGCCCAAGGGCGTGGTGCTTACCCACCATGCCCTGATCGACCGCGCTCAGGCCATTGCCCATATGGAGCGCCTGACCGACCAGGAAGACGTGCTGGCTTACCTGCCGCCGGCCTGGATCGGCCAGAACATGTTCTCGTACACGCAGCTGCTGGTCAGCGGCTTCACCGTGAACCACCCCGAATCGCCCGATACGGTGTCGATCGATATGCGCGATATCGGGCCTACCTACTATTTCGCGCCGCCGCGCGTGCTGGAAGGCCTGCTCACGCATGTGATGATCCGCATGGAAGACGCCGGCCGCCTCAAGCGCCTGATGTTCCGCGCCTGCATGAACCTGGCGCGCCGGGTGGGCGTGCGCATCCTCGACGGCGAGCCGGTCAGCGCCTGGGACCGCCTGCGCTACGCGCTGGGCAACGTGCTGGTCTACGGCCCGCTGCGCAACGCGCTGGGCATGAGCCGGGTGCGGGTGGCTTACACGGCGGGCGAAGCCATCGGCCCCGACCTGTTCGTGTTCTACCGGTCTATTGGCATCAACCTGAAGCAGCTGTACGGCTCTACCGAAACCTCAGTGTTCGTGTGCGTGCAGCCCGACGGGCAGGTGCGCGACGACACCGTGGGGCCGCCCGTCAGTGGCGTGGAAATCCGCGTGGCCGACAACGGCGAAATTCTGGTCAAGAGTCCGGGCCTGTTCAAAGAGTATTACCGCAACCCCGAGGCCACGGTCGAAGCGCGCGATGCCGACGGCTGGTTCCACACGGGCGATGCGGGCTACCTGGATACCGATGGTCAGCTCAAGATCATCGACCGCGCTAAAGATGTTGGCAAGCTGGCTGACGGCAGCCTGTTCGCGCCCAAATACCTTGAAAACAAGCTGAAGTTCTTTCCGCACATCAAAGAGGCCGTGGCCTTCGGCGACGGGCGCGACCACGTCTGCGCGTTCATCAATATCGACCTGGAAGCCGTGGGCAACTGGGCCGAGCGCCGCGGCCTGCCCTATGCCGGCTATACCGACCTGGCCGGCAAAGACGAGGTCTACCAGCTGGTGGGCGAGTGCATCGAACAGATCAACGCCGACCTGGCCAGCGATCCCAAGCTGTCGGCGTCGCAGATCGCGCGCTTCCTGATCCTGCATAAAGAACTGGACCCGGACGACGACGAACTGACCCGCACCCGCAAGGTGCGCCGCGCCTTCATCGCCCAGAAATACGGCGTGCTGATCGACGCGCTGTTTTCCGGCCAGGCATCGCAATATATCGAGACCGAGGTGAAGTTCGAGGATGGCCGTATCGGCAAGATATCCGCCGACTTGAAAATCCGGCCGGTCAAGACCTTTCCCCCTATTACTGCCCGGGCCGCGTAGAACATGACTTCCCCAGACCGCGACCAGCGCATCGGCAAGGTCATGCTCGACCTGCAGAACATCTCCCTGTCGTTTGGCGGGGTGAAGGCGCTGACCGATATTTCGTTCAATGTGCGCGAGCACGAAATTCGCGCCATTATCGGCCCCAACGGCGCCGGCAAAAGTTCGATGCTCAACGTCATCAACGGCGTATATACGCCGCAGCAGGGCGGCATCGAATTCGATGGCAACCGCTACACCCGCATGAACCCGCGCCGCGCCGCCGAAATGGGCATCGCGCGCACCTTCCAGAACCTGGCCCTGTTCAAGGGCATGAGCGTGCTCGACAACATCATGACCGGCCGCAACCTGCGCATGAAATGCGGGCTGCTGTCGCAGGCCCTGCGCTGGGGGCCGGCCGAGCGCGAAGAGATCCGCCATCGCGAGTTCGTCGAGAACATCATCGACTTCCTGGAAATCCAGGCTCATCGCAAGACGCCCGTGGGACGCCTGCCCTACGGCCTGCAAAAGCGCGTCGACCTTGGCCGCGCGCTGGCCATGGAGCCGCGCCTGCTGCTGCTCGATGAGCCCATGGCCGGCATGAACATCGAAGAAAAGCAGGACATGAGCCGGTTCATCCTGGACGTGAACGACGAGTTCGGCACCACCATCGTGTTGATCGAGCACGACATGGGCGTGGTGATGGACATCTCCGATCGCGTGGTGGTGCTGGATTACGGCAAGAAGATCGGCGATGGCAAGCCCGACGAGGTGCGCGCCAACGAGGCCGTCATCGAGGCCTATCTGGGCGTTTCGCATTAACAAGGCGGAAGAGACATGGGATTTTTCCTGGAAACCCTGTTTGGCGGCCTGATGAGCGGCATGCTGTATGCCCTGGTCGGCCTGGGCTTCGTGCTGATCTTCAAGGCGTCGGGCGTGTTCAACTTCGCCCAGGGCGCCATGGTGCTGGTGGCGGCGCTGTCGATGGCGCGGTTTTCCGAATGGCTGCCGGCCTGGCTGGGGTTCGAAAGCCTGCTGCTGGCCAATGTGCTGGCGTTCATCGTCAGCGCGGTGCTGATGTTCCTGCTGGCCGTGGCGGTAGAGCGCTACGTGCTGCGCCACCTGGTCAACCAGGAAGTCACCACGCTGCTGATGGCCACCTTGGGCATCAGCTACTTCCTTGACGGCCTGGGGCAGATCGCCTTCGGCAGCTCGGTCTACAGCATCGACGTGGGCATGCCCAAAGACCCGGCCTTCATCCTGGAATCGTTGTTCGAGGGCGGGGTGCTTATCAACCTTGAAGACCTGACCGCCGCCCTGGTGGCGGCGCTGCTGGTCGCCGCGCTGGCGCTGTTCTTCCAGTACACCAGTACCGGGCGGGCGCTGCGCGCGGTGGCCGACGATCACCAGGCCGCGCAATCCATCGGCATTCCGCTCAACCGCATCTGGGTCATTGTCTGGAGCGTGGCGGGGTTGGTGGCCCTGGTGGCCGGCATCATCTGGGGGTCGAAGTTCGGCGTGCAGTTCACCCTGTCCACTGCCGCGCTGCGGGCCTTGCCGGTGGTGATCCTGGGCGGGCTTACCTCGGTGCCGGGCGCCATCCTGGGCGGGTTGATCATCGGCGTGGGCGAGAAGCTGTCCGAAGTCTATCTGGGTTCGCTGGTGGGCGGCGGCATCGAAATCTGGTTCGCCTACGTGTTGGCGCTCGTGTTCCTGCTGTTCCGCCCGCAAGGGCTGTTCGGCGAGAAAATCATCGACCGGGTCTGAGGGAGCCTGACCATGTTCTATCGCGAAAACGGCCAGTTCAAGACCGGCTATCGCGCCGACCAGCAGATCTTCCCGATCCGCCAGGACCGCATCTTCATCGGCTTGCTGCTGGCCGTGGCCTTTGTGGCGGTGCCGCTGCTGGCCAGCGACTACCTGCTGCGCGCCATCCTGATTCCGTTCCTGATCCTGTCGCTGGCCGCCGTGGGCCTGAATATTCTGGTGGGCTATTGCGGCCAGATCTCGCTGGGTACGGGCGCGTTCATGGCGGTGGGCGCCTATGCGGCGTGGAATTTCGGCGTGCGCTTTCCGGGCATGCCGCTAGTGGTGCAAATTCTGCTGGGCGGCTGTTTCGCCACCCTGGTGGGAGTGCTGTTCGGCATACCCAGCCTGCGCATTCGCGGCCTGTACCTGGCCGTGGCCACGCTGGCCGCGCAGTTCTTCGTCGACTGGGCGTTCCTGCGCATCGCCTTCTTCACCAACTATTCCCCGTCGGGCAGCGTGTCGGTGCCGCCGCTCACGGCGTTCGGCCTGCCGATCGATACCTCGCTGCAGCGCTACCTGTTCGTGCTGGTGTTCGTGGTGGTGTTCGCGCTGCTGGCCAAGAACCTGGTACGCGGCGCGATCGGCCGGCAATGGATGGCCATCCGCGACATGGACGTGGCCGCCGCCGTGATCGGCATCCGGCCCATGTACGCCAAGCTCACCGCGTTCGCGGTCAGTTCGTTCATCGTCGGCGTGGCCGGCGCGCTGTGGGGCTACATCCACCTGGGTTCGTGGGAACCCCTGGCCTTCGACCTGGCGCGCTCGTTCCAGTTGCTGTTCATGGTGATCATCGGCGGGCTGGGGTCCATCATGGGCGGCTTCTTCGGCGCGGCGTTCATCGTGCTGGTGCCGGTGGCGCTGACCAACGTGCCGCACTGGCTGGGGCTGTCGCTGTCGGTGGACACCGCGGCGCACATCGAGCACATGGTGTTCGGGGCGCTGATCGTGTTCTTCCTGATCGCCGAGCCGCACGGGCTGGCCCGCCTATGGAGCATCGGCAAAGAGAAACTGCGCATCTGGCCTTTCCCGCATTGATTTCCGGCCGCCATGCCGGCACGAGCGGCACGGCGGCCATTTCGTCTACCCGGCTCCAGACCGGGCCAATCCCGGTGTCTATCACACCAAGCAGGAGGTAAATGGAGATGAAGCGTCTTAACCTGAAGTGGGCAGCGGCCATTGTGGCCGCCACCGGCGCCCTGGCCTCGGCCGCCACGCCGGCGCTGGCGGCCGAAGAGCAATTCGTTCCGCTCTTGGTGTATCGCACCGGCTCGTTCGCGCCGCTGGGCATACCGTGGGCCGACGGCAAGCTCGACTACCTGAAACTGGTCAACGCGCGCGATGGTGGCGTCAACGGCGTGAAGATCACCTACGAGGAGTGCGAAACCGCCTACGCCACCGACCGCGGCGTGGAATGCTATGAGCGCCTGAAGGGCAAGGGCGGCGGCGCATCGGGCTTCGATACGCAGTCCACCGGCATCACCTTCGCGGTTACCGACAAGGCCACGGCCGATGGCGTGTCGGTGGAGACCATGGGCTATGGCTTGTCGCAATCAGTGGATGGCAGCGTGTTCGAGTGGAATTTCCCGCTGCTGGGCACCTACTGGACCGCCGCTGACGTGATGATCCAGGACATCGCCAAAAAAGAAGGCGGCATGGACAAGCTCAAGGGCAAGAAGATCGCCCTGGTCTACCATGATTCGCCCTATGGCAAGGAGCCGATCCCGCTGCTGCAGAAACGCGCCGAGCAGGCCGGTTTCGAGTTGCTGCTGTATCCGGTGACCGCGCCCGGCGTGGAGCAGAAATCCACCTGGCTGCAGATCCGCCAGTCGCGGCCCAGCTACGTGCTGCTGTGGAGCGCCGGCATCATGACGCCCACCGCCATCCGCCAGGCCCAGGCCAGCGGCTACCCGCGGGACAAGATGTACGCGATCTGGTGGGCCGGCTCGGAAGGCGACGTCAAGGACCTGGGCACGGTCGCCAAGGGCTACAACGTGATCACCATTCACAACAGCGCGGCGCACGGCAAGGTCTATGACGATCTGAAGAAGTACGTGTACGACAAGGGCCAGGGCAGCGACGCCTCGGGCAACACCACGGTGGGCACCATTGCGCACACTCGCGGCATGATGATCTCGATGCTGCAGGTCGAGGCCATTCGCACCGCGCAGGAAAAGTACGGCAAAGGCAAGCACATGACGCCGGAACAGGTGCGCTGGGGCTTCGAGAACCTGAACATCACGCAAGAGCGCCTGAACGAGCTGGGCTTTGGCGACATCATGCGGCCGGTCAAGACCTCGTGCGACAACCACATGGGCGACGACTGGGCGCGCATTGCCCAGTGGGACGGCAAGGAGTTCAAGGTGGTGTCCGACTGGTACCAGTCGGATAAATCGGTGACCCGTCCGCTGGTGAAAGAAGCCGCGGCCAAGTACGCCAAAGAGAAGAACATCACGCCCCGCAAGTGCGAAGGCTGATGTGAACCGGCCGCTGGCGCTCCGCGCCGGCGGCCATCCGTGCAGGAACCGCCATGACCGCTGCCACCGCTGTCCAACCCGACAAGATGCTGCTCGACGTGAACGGCATCGAGGTCATCTACAACCACGTCATCCTGGTGCTGAAAGGAGTGTCGCTGCAAGTGCCCGAAGGCCGCATCGTGGCGCTGCTGGGCGCCAACGGGGCCGGCAAGACGACTACGCTGCGCGCGGTGTCGAACCTGCTCAAGGGCGAGCGCGGCGACGTCACCAAGGGTTATATCGAGTATCGCGGCGAGCGCATCGAGCGGCTGTCGCCGGCCGAACTGGTGCGGCGCGGCGTGGTGCAGGTCATGGAAGGCCGCCATTGCTTCGCCCACCTGACCATCGAAGAAAACCTGCTGACCGGCGCCTACACCCGCGACCTGAACCGCGCCGACACGGCCGAGGCGCTTGAACGCGTGTACCAGTATTTTCCGCGCCTGAAGCAGCGGCGCGCCAGCCAGGCCGGCTATACATCGGGCGGCGAGCAGCAAATGACCGCCATCGGCCGCGCGCTGATGGCCAATCCCAACATGATCCTGCTCGACGAACCGTCGATGGGGCTGGCGCCGCAGATTGTCGAGGAAATTTTCGAGATCGTGCGCGACCTGAACCAGCGCGAGCGGGTCAGCTTCCTGCTGGCCGAGCAGAACACCAATATTGCGCTGCGCTACGCCGACTACGGCTACATCCTGGAAAACGGCCGCGTCATGATGGACGGCGCGGCGGCCGACCTGGGGCGCAACGAAGACGTCAAGGAGTTCTACCTGGGCATTTCCAGCGGCGAACGCAAGAGCTTTCGCGACAACAAGTTCTACCGGCGCCGCAAGCGCTGGCTGGCCTGATTTCCACGGCCTTTATTCCGCCCACCCCGGTATCCCGAAGAGTGCGATCTCATGCCTGCGTTTTTTGATGCACTGGAAACCCGCGCGCCCGAGCAGCGCGAACGCGACCTGATGGCGGCGCTGCCCGGCGCCGTCGAACGTGCCATGGCGGGCGCCGCGGCCATCGCCGAGCAGTTGCGCGGCATCGACCCGCGCAGCGTGGCCTCGCGCCAGGCGCTGGCCGGCCTGCCGGTGTTGCGCAAGCATGAGCTGCTGGAGCGCCAGCAGCGCAGCCGCGCCGGTGCCGGCCCGGCGGGCGCCGCCAAGGCCTTCGGCGGATTCTCGACCATTGGCTGGGGCCAGGCCCTGCGCGTGTTTGCCTCGCCCGGCCCCATCTACGAACCCGAGAGCGCGCGCGCCGACTACTGGCGCTTTGCCCGCGCCTTGTACGCGGCCGGTTTTCGGCCCGGCGAGCTGGCCTACAACTGCTTTTCGTATCATTTCACGCCGGCGGGCTCCATGATGGAGACCGCGGCTCACGCGGTGGGGTGCACTGTGTTCCCGGGCGGCACCGGGCAGACCGAGCAGCAGGTGCGCGCCATTGCCGACCTCGCGCCCAGCGGCTACACGGGCACGCCCAGCTTCCTGAAGATCATCCTGGAAAAGGCGGATGAGCTCGGCGTGCAGCTGCCGTCGCTGCGCCGCGCGCTGGTCTCGGGCGAGGCGTTCCCGCCCTCGCTGCGCGACTGGCTGGCCGAGCGCGGCATCGATGGCTACCAGGCCTACGGCAGCGCCGATCTGGGCATGATCGCCTTTGAAACCGATGCGCGCGAGGGCCTGGTGGTGGGCGAGGACATCATCGTGGAAATCGTACGGCCGGGCACCGGCACGCCGGTGCCCGATGGCGAGGTTGGCGAAGTGGTGGTCACCACGCTGAACCCGGACTACCCGCTGGTGCGCTTCGGCACCGGCGACCTGTCGGCCATCATGCCGGGCGCGTCGCCATGCGGTCGCACCAATATCCGCATCAAGGGCTGGATGGGCCGCGCCGACCAGACCACCAAGGTGCGCGGCATGTTCGTGCACCCCTCACAGGTGGCCGAAGTGCTGGCGCGGCATCCTGAAATCGGCCGGGCGCGCCTGGTGGTCAGCGGCCAGACCGGCACTGACCGCATGGTATTGCAGGTCGAGGCCGCTGACCATTCCGACGCCCTGGCCGCGCGCATCGCCGAATCGGTGCGCGACATCACCAAGCTGCGCGCCGACGTGCAGTGGGCCGACACAGGCAGCCTGCCCAACGACGGCAAAGTCATCGACGACGTGCGGTCGTACGAATAGCTTTCCGGCGCCCGGAGTGGCTCAGGGCTTTCCAGGTGTCTGACTCCCGAAGGGTGTCAGACACCGTTCGATTGAGACGCCAGTTGCCAGGTTCGGTGTCAGACAGCGTTCGATTGAGACGCCGGTTGCCAGGTTCGGTGTCAGACAGCGTTCGATTGAGACGCCGGTTGCCCGCTTCGGTGTCGGGCACCTGCGGAGCCCGACACCTGGTGGGTTCTTAGTGGATCTGACTCCTGTTCCACAACGACGGCAAGGTCATCTGGTATGCAGATACCGTCTTGGCAGTCAAGCGGGTAACGCGTAATCGCTGCGATAAGGGGTGCGGTTTTTAAGCACGCCGAAGCATAAGTGAGCGAGCTTGCGCATGGCGGCGCCGAGAGCAGCCATCTTGCT